>ENA-ORUB01001289-ORUB01001289.1-human-gut-metagenome-genome-assembly--contig:-NODE-1289-length-28078-cov-3.669593_pt1 | contig 28078 bp, 19 predicted proteins | sample MGYA00241918_ERZ509200 | MGnify/ENA primary metagenome ERZ509200 (study PRJEB26280, sample SAMEA2338853) | human gut metagenome | biome: human gut; feature: human-associated habitat; material: faeces... | reverse complement strand
GCGACCGGGCGTGCGGGACTGGTCACCGGCGCGGTAATCGGCACGGCTTTTGCGGTAGTCGGCCTGTTCGCCGGGCACTTCTTCTCCCCTACGCCACATATTCAGACGCTGATCGCCATGGGCATGGTGACGATGGGCATCTTCTTCCCACTGCAAGGCTGGATGATGGCAATCGACGGCATTCTTATCGGCGCGCGCGACTACCGCTATCTGGCCGTCACATGCACGCTGACCGCCGTGGTGTATGTGACGCTCATACTCATACTGGCCAATATGGTGACGCCGGCACTGACGAGCGACCTGATGCGTACCGCCGTACTCTGGGCCGCGTTCAACGTGGTGCTCATGGGTGGGCGCGGTCTGTCCAACGGTCTGCGCGTGCGCTCGGACGCATGGATGAGGTAGGTATCGGCCGCGCGAAGCGCTGGGCGATTCCGTTTACATCGCGGCGCGGGCGGCGGAATACATGCCGCGGACGATTTGTTCGCGCCACTTGGACCAGCCGTATTGCTTGGTGATGGTCTCACCGGCGGTGGCACCGAGCGAGGAGCCGTCGGCCCGGGTCAGGTCGAACAGCATATCCAGCAGCATCTTGTCGTGGTGCAAGCGGTCGGCCAACTCCTCCGCCACGGCCGGATCATAGGGGTCCTTACCCGTGGCAAATTCGGATAGCGTCAAATGCTCACGCACCAGCACGGTAGCCCAGTCGACGATGTCCGGCGCGTAGCCCATACGCTTGAGAATCACCGGCACATGGCGGGCACCCTCGGCGGCGTGATCGGCCACGAACGCGCGCTTGCCGATGTCGTGGGTGATACCGGCCAACAGCAATGCCTTGAAATGATCGTCATCGTACCGTCCACCGGACGGTGTCTCACGACCCAGACGCGACGTGACCTCCACCATATGCCGATCGATGGTGTACCGGTGGGCGGCCGAGGCGGACGGACGGTTGCGGACGCCGAGCCATTCCGGCATCCATCGACCCGGAATGTCCACGAAATCGATGCTCTCCCACACTTCCATAAGATTCGATCCGCACGCAAGCAGACGGATAAACAGCTCGCGCGATTCGTCATCCCACTGGTTGTCGTGAATCGGGCAGCGCTTCAGATTAACCAAGGTAGACGGGTTGATGGGAAGACCGAATTCGCCGGCCGCCACGGCCATACGCAACGCCAGCTTGGCATCCTTGGCAGGCTCGGCACCGGGCGCCAACACCAATTCGCCTTCGTGCTTGGCCACGCCGGGAGCCACCACGTCGAATTGCGGGGCTTCGCGCTTGCCACCAGAGCGCTGAGAGAACATCTGGAAGAACGCGAATCGCGGCTTTTCGTGGGTCAGCGAATGTTCGGCGCGGGAAGCGGTGGAATCAAGCGAGAAGGAGATGCGCCGACCGATACGGGCAAGCAGTGTCTGCAGATCGTCGATCGAGTAGGCGGCACGCTCGTTTTCGGGCCAAGTCGGATCGGCAAGGCCAAGCATGACAGCCACTTTGGCCTGATAGGGCGTCAGCATCAGGTTGGTATCCTTGCCGGCCACCAGATGGATGCAGTCGCGTACGTCGAGCAGACGTTCCACAGCTTCGTCGTAGATGCCGTGCGGGCGGTCGGCCAGCCATGAGGCGGCGAGCGCGGAGACGAGCACCGAATCGCGCAACCCCCCACGGGCCTCTTTGATGTCGGGCTGATTGACGTATTGGAGCCGGCCGAATTCGTCGAGTCGGGCTTTGGCGGAGTCGAGCAGTTCGGGCAGGCGCTTGCGGGCGGCCTTGCGCCAGCGTTCGAGGATGGACGTGGCGGTGGTGGTGATCAGAGCGGTGTCGCCGGCGATGGGCTTCACGTCCAGCCAGCCCATGGCGGCGGGAAGGTCATGGTCGGTGACTTCCTCGCATTGGGCGCGCGTGCGGATGGAGTGGTCGAGGTCCAGACCGCTGTCCCATAGCGGGTACCAGAGTTTGTTGGCCAACTCGTTGAGCTGCTGGTCGTTCAACGTGCGAGGCTCGTAGATGATGACCAGGTCGAGGTCGGAGCTGGGGCCCAGTTGGCCACGTGCCAGCGAGCCTACCGCGGCGAAGCCGATGCCGGAGTCGGGCACGGGGAAAGAGACATCCTTGCAGGCCGCATTCCACAGCTCAGTGAGGCATTGCATGGCCAGTTCCGTGCGGGCTTTGCGCTTGGTCGCACCATTCCGGTAGACGCCGTCGTCATCCGGCTGGCTCATATCCATGAATCGTTGTTTCAAGCCATCTACTGCTGAAGTCATTGCTTCATCTTTCATTGCCAAAAAAGTCCCCGCACGGCGTCAATTCGCGGCGTGCGGGGACCTTTCCTATGCAGTCCATCCCCTTCTAAGCATGGACGTCTGTGTTATCAGATCGCGGCGGAACCGGTCTCACCGGTACGCACGCGGGCCACGGAGTCCAGCGGAGCGACCCACACCTTGCCGTCACCGATGGTGCCGGTGCCGGCGGACTTGATGATCACACCAACCAGCGTTTCGGCATCCGCGTCATCGGACAGCACTTCAACGCGAATCTTCGGAATCAGGTCCACAGTGTATTCAGCGCCACGGTAGACCTCGGTGTGGCCGCGCTGGCGGCCGTAGCCGTTGGCCTCGGACACGGTCAGACCGTGCACGCCGGCGGCCGCGAGGGCCTCCTTGACATCGTCGAGCTTATGGGGCTGAATGATAGCGGTGATCAGCTTCATTTCACTTCACCTCCTTGAGAACGGAGCTGGCAGTACCAGCAAAATCGTAAGCACGTTCGCCCTGGTCGGCAAGATCGATGCCGCCGACTTCCTGAGCTTCGGTGACGCGCCAACCGATGGTCTTCTCCAGAGCGAAGGCGATGATCGCGGTGATCACTGCGGAGTAGAGGATGGCGACGAGAGCGATGACCAGCTGAACGACGAGCTGCTTCCAGTCGCCACCAGCCAGCAGACCGGTGCCTTCACCGAAGAAGCCGATGAGGATGGTGCCGGTGAAACCACCAACGCCATGCACGCCGACGACGTCGAGGGAGTCATCGTAGCCGAACTTGAACTTGAGACCGCAGGCCAGGCAGGTCAGGACACCAGCGATGGCACCCATCACGATGGCCCACAGCGGGGAGACCACATCGGCGGCCGGGGTGATGGCAACCAGGCCGGCGACCATACCCGAGGCGGCACCCATGGCGGTGTAGTGACCGGAGCGAATCTTCTCGGTGAAGCCCCAAGAGAGCATTGCGGCTGCGGTGGCGGCGGAGGTGGAAACCCAAGCGTAACCAGCAGTACCGTTGGCGGCGAAGGCGGAACCAGCGTTGAAGCCGAACCAGCCGAACCACAGCAGGAAGGCGCCGAGCATCACGAACGGCACGTTGTGCGGGCGGAACGGCTGCGTGCCGAAGCCCTTACGCTTGCCGATGATGAGCACGATGATCAGGGCGGCGACTGCGGCGTTGATGTGGACGACAGTACCACCTGCGAAATCGTGGGCGGCCGCGCCGATGGCCTTGGAGATGGCGCCGTCAGCAGACAGCAGACCACCGTTCCAGACCATGTGGGCCATAGGAGCGTAGTCGAAGGTGACCCACAGCGCCACGAAAATCATCCAGGTGCTGTACTTCACACGCTCGGCAATGGCGCCGCAGATCAGGCCGACGGTAATCATCGCGAAAGCGACCTGGAAGGCGACGTCCACGGAAACCGGGTAGTTGTTGCCGTTCAGACCGGTGGCGGTGAACACGCCGTCCTGGGCGACCATGGAGTCCTTCAGCAGGAAGCCGCTGGCCGGGTCGCCGAAGATGCCTCCGATGTCGGAACCGGCGTAAGCAATCGACCAACCCCACAGGGTCCAGATAATCATGGTGACCGACAGGGCGGCCGCCTCAAGCATCAGCATGTTCAGGACGGCCTTGGCACGAACCATACCGCCGTAGAAGAACGCCACACCAGGCGTCATGAGGAAAACCAAGGACGCGGATGTCAGGATCCATGCGGTGTTACCGGAATCAATCGCTCCCATGTCTACCTCCCTCTCTTTCGTTCAGGGCACCGGGGGCTTTGCGCGGCCGGCGTCGACTTTGTCTCTACAATGCCGTCCCCCTTGTGGGGGCTAACAGTTCGTCAGTAAAAGCCGGTCTCGTTTTGGTTTCGTTACGGCAAGTTACGCGATTGTTAAGCGCACCTGACAGTTAGGTTGGTATCGGATGGGCTGATTCCGGCATGATTCCAACGGATATGTGAAAGCCCCGAATCATGTTTCGAATATGCTTCGGGGCTAGGTTTGGTGCGTTGCGGGCGTTTCCCGCGCCCACAACGTGGACGGACGCAGGGCTCCCCCTCGCTGAGGGGAGCTGTCGAGCAAAGCGAGACTGAGAAGAGCTCGACCGTCTACGCGAGAATGCCGTCCACGAAACCTTCGGGATCGAAAGGTGCCAAATCGTCCGGACCTTCGCCAAGACCGACGAGCTTGACCGGCACGCCGAGCTCCTTCTGCACGCTGATCACGATGCCGCCCTTGGCGGAACCGTCAAGCTTGGAGAGCACCACACCGGTAATGCCGATGGCTTCGGCAAACACCTTGGCCTGGGTCATGCCGTTTTGGCCGGTGGTGGCGTCGAGCACAAGCAGCACTTCATCCACCGGCAGGTTCTTTTCGGTAACACGGCGAATCTTGCCGAGCTCGTCCATCAGGTTCGACTTGTTCTGCAGTCGGCCGGCAGTATCGATGATGAGCACGTCCGCGTTCGCTTCCTTGGCCTTGGCGGATGCCTCAAAGGCGACGGATGCCGGGTCGGCACCGTCCTTGTCGGAGCGGACGACGGGCACATTGACGCGTGCGCCCCAGGTTTCGAGCTGGTCGGCGGCGGCCGCGCGGAAGGTGTCGGCCGCGCCCATCATGACCTGCTTGTTTTCGGCCACGAACAGTCGAGCCAGTTTGCCGGCCGTGGTGGTCTTGCCGGTGCCGTTGACGCCGACCATGATGATGACGCTGGGCTTGGCGGCACCCGGCTTTTCGGCATTGAGGCGGCGGTCCGTATCTCGACCGACCAGATCGAGCAGCTTCTCCTTGAGCGTGGCGCGTACTTCGGCTGGGTCGGCTTTACCAGTGATGCGGGCGTCGGTTCTCAGGTCATCGACCAGTTGGGCGGAAGCATCCGCACCGACGTCGGCAAGCAGCAGTGTGTCTTCGACGTCTTCCCAATCGGCCTCGGAGAGATTGTCTTTGGCGAGGATGTCGAACAGGGCCTTGCCGAACGGGTTGCCGGACTTGGCAAGTTTTGCCTTGAGTCGGGTCAGTCGAGAGCCGACCGATTCGGGGGTTTCAGGTTTGGCGGGAGTGGGCTTGGAGGCAGGTTGGGACTCGGGCTTGGGCGCAGCTGCCGGTTCGGGTTCGGCCTGCGCGGCTGGCGCAGGCTCGGCTTTGGCCGATTCGGCTGACTTGGCCGGCTCGGCGGCAGTCGCAGCCTTAGCTTCCTCGGCTTCGGCGGACAGCCGAGCGTCGGCGGCGGCCTTGGCGTCGCGGGTCTTCTTGTTGTCGGGGGCAACCTTGCCCATCGCACGATCCAAATCGCGCTTGCGGGACTTGCCCAACCAGATGCTCAGGGCGATTACGATAACCGCCGCCACAATCACGCCAAGAACGGCGAGCACAGTATTCATATCCATACCTGTCAAGTCTAGCCCGCAGATGGAATCCCCTACGAATTCGGCAGTCTCAGGCCGACAATTCCACCCGGCGACTTAAGCTGAACCGCATGGCACATTCTTCACGTATGACGTCGCTGCAGCGCCGCGAGCAGCTGATTGAAGTCGGACGCTCGCTATTCGCCGCCAAAGGCTTCGAAGCGGTAAGCGTGGAGGAAATCGCCGCGCACGCCAAAGTCTCCAAGCCGATTGTGTATGAGCATTTCGGCGGCAAAGAGGGCCTGTATGCCGTCATTGTGGATCGTGAGATGCGCGCGCTGACCGGTACGCTGACCGCCGCGCTCGACGATCCGACCGTGCACCCGCGCCAGATTGTGGAACGCACGGCGCTTGCGCTCCTCACCTATATCGAAGAGAATGCCGAGGGGTTCCAGGTACTGGTACGCGACTCGCCGAGCACCGACCCGTCCGGCTCATTCAGCTCGCTGATGGGAGACATCGCCGTACGCGTTGAAGACATTCTTTCCGAAACATTCAAACGGCAGAAGCTGTCTGCCAAGGGCGTGCCGTACTACGCGCAGATGCTGGTGGGCATGACCGTATTCACCGGGCAGTACTGGGCCGACCGGCCAAAGGTGAGCAAGGAGCAGCTGGCTGCATACATTGTGGATTTGGCCTGGCATGGCCTGAGCCGGCTTGACTCCAAGCCCCAGTTGTTCTTTGAGGGCGCCAAGGCGCGGAAGGAGGCCGAGCGCCGAGCCAAGCGCGAGTCCGATTCCGGCAGCCCGGATTCAGACCAGACGAGTTCTGCCCAATCGGATCCCGAGCACGCCACCGGGGAAGATTCAGGGTTGCAGAACATGAGTTCAGGGGCACAGGTTACGCAACACTCTGCCGAGTCGGGAGACGAAGTGCTACGGTTTGAACAGGAAACTGAACATAACGACTAAATATGTGAGGACGTAAGACTTTCATGGCCAGCACGGCAAAGACGCTCACCTTTGTGATCCCCGCATACAATATGGAGTCCTACCTCGACCGTTGCGTGAACTCGTTGCTTTCGGCAAGCGACATCAGCGACCTCGAGGTGCTGATTGTGGACGACGGTTCGAAAGACGGCACGCTGGAGTACGCGCGCAAGCTGGAACGCACCAATCCGGGCGCCGTACGCGCGATTCATCAGGAGAACAAGGGCCACGGCGGCGCGGTGAACACCGGTATCGCGGCGGCGACCGGCATGTACGTCAAAGTGGTGGATGCGGATGATTGGGTCGACCCGCAGGCCATCGACACGGTTCTGGCCACGTTGCGTGCACAGCATGACACCGACGAACCGATTGACATGCTGGTGACCAATTACGTGTATGACAAGGTGGCCAAGCGTCACAAGACCGTAGTGAACTTCCGCCGTGTGATGGAGGCCGGCCGTGTACTCGGCTGGGATGACCTGGGCAAGTTCGGTCTGGCGCAGTACATCATCATGCATGCGCTCACCTTCCGCACGCAGGTGGTGCGCGATTCCGGGCTGAAGCTGCCGGAGCATACGTTCTACGTCGATTTCTATTACTCGTACCAGCCGTTCCCGTGGGTGAAGCGCATCCAGTACCTCGATGTGCCGTTCTACCACTACTTCATCGGGCGCGAGGGTCAGAGCGTGCAGACCGACGTGATGATTAAGCGTGTGGACCAGTTGCGGCTCGTCAATCGGCTGATGACCGAGGCCACGCCCGAACGCGGTACGGTGCCGGAGGGGCTGTACCGGTACATGATTCACTTCCTGGCGATCGAATCGTGCGTTACCTCGGTGTTCCTGATTCTCTCGCGCGATCCGGCCAACTACGTTAAGAAAACCGAGCTGTGGGATGCGATTGACGCCTATTCGCCGGCCATCGGCAAGGATGTGCGCTCGCAGCTGATGTCCCACGCGCTCAATCTGCCCGGCAAAACCGGCCGCTGGATCGTGCGCAACGGCTATCTCATCGCCGAACGCATCGTCGGCTTTAACTGATTCGGATTGTGGTTTTGCCCTGCTGACGCGTTATCAGCAGGGCATCCCTATTACCTCCCCAGTCGAGGTTTTGCTACTCGGCCCAACGGTCGGACATCGCGAAGCTGTTGTGCATCAGGTTGCTGGAGGTGTATAGCACGTCGTTCAGCAGCTTGGTTGTGTGCTCGCGCAGGTAGTCGGCCATCTCGTCGTTGGCCGCTTCGAGCACATCCGCCACGCCCTGCACATCCTTCTCATCGCCGTGGCCGCCATCGAGCGGCCATGCATTCGTATCCGTCGATTCGGCATCGCTTCGAGCAAGCAACTGCTCATCCGTGCGCTCGATGAGCCGGTGTCCGAACGCGCGCACGCCCTCGGCATACCCTTCGATGAACCGGTTCGTCTCATACCAGTGTGCGTCGGCCACGACGGCGATCAGGCGGTTCGTCCAATACAGGTTGCCGGTGGAGACTTCGGGCGTGGTGTCGCGCAGGTAGGCAGGCGTGTCGTTGACGTTCGCGTAGAACGGCGCGGCGGCGGTGAACGGACCAGAGCCGAACGATACCCACATCACCGTGCGATTGGCCGCCGGCACATACGGACGGACCTGAATCGCCACCATATGGCCGGTGCGGTTCACGCCGATCGGACGGTAACGGTGGCGCGATTCCGCCGTGCCGGTCGTGCCGTACGGGTCGTACGGCGTGCCTTCGAAGTGCGAGGACAGCAGGAAATCAACGTCTTCGAGGCTCACCTTGTCTTCCGGCACGCGGCACCACGGGATGTCGTCGGATTCGGGCGTGTAGCGGGCGGCCGGCGAATCCCAGTCCTCGCTGGGGTTGAGGCGGCGTTGCATGTACCAGGCACGCGGCGTGTTGTAGATATGGTCCTTCGGCGTCGCGGTGCCGAAGGCCTTGCGCGGGTTGAAACGGGTGGGAAGGGCAACGGTTGTTCCGAATCCGGCGCTATGCGCGTGACGGCCGTTGGAAGAGACCGGCGTTCCCATTGTGCGGTCGAGGTGATGCGTGGCCATGAACTCGCGCAGGTCGGCGCTGCATAGGTATTCGCGCTGCTCGCCGAACGCATCGGCGAGGTCGAAGTCGTCGATGCCGAGCTGGTTGGGGATCGTGGCATAGCAGTCATCGGGCACTCGGCGGGCGATCCAATGGTGGCCGCCGATGGTCTCGACGTACCAGATCTCGTCCACATCCGAAATAATCACGCCGTTCGATTCGTAGGTGCCGTAGGTTTCGAGCAGTTCGCCCAACCGCGCGACGCCCTCGCGCGCGGTGGTGACATACGGCAGCACAAGGGTGATGATGTCTTCCTCACCGATACCGCCGGGCTGCTCGGCCTGATAATCGGTGCTGTCCGGTTCGCCGACAGCCGGCCGCAACTCGACCATCGGGTCCGCACCGAGCACGCGCTCGTTGACGGCGATGGTTTCGGTGGCGCTCATCGCCACGTTGTGTTCGTTGGCACCGGCTTCGGCCAGAATGCCACGATTATTCAGCACGTTCGGTGCGATGGTGTACCGGCAAGGATTGTCCGGTAGTTCGATTTCGACATGGCTCAGCACGCTGCGGTAGTGGCGCGGCTGGTCGTCGGGGGCGACAGCGACGAAGCGCTTGGGATCGTAACGGCCCGAGCCCGAATCGTCATCGCGGGCGATGATGGTGGAACCGTCGTAACTGGCATTTTTGCCGACAAGAATCGTGGTGCATGACATGGGACACCACTCTAGGAGCCAGGCTGGTCGAAACAAAAAAATCCTTGGAACCATTGCGATTCCGAGGATTTGTTGTGCCCCCTGTGGGATTCGAACCCACAACCCACGACTTAAAAGGACGCTGCTCTAACCGTTGAGCTAAAGGGGCAACTCTTCTAAAATACACACCGTTTTGGGATATTTCAACTACGGCGTTGCGTACACGTTTGCGTACGCGATTGGCCCAACGCACGGCACAGCACACGCAATGTGGCCCAAATCGCAGCCCAAATCGCATATCGCCTCTAGCGATAGATAGCCGCCGGCGACTACCCTTGTACATTATGAGTGAATCCCCCAATTGGAGCAATCCCCTGCGCGACTCGCGCGACCTCAGACTGCCCCGTATCGCCGGCCCATGCAGCCTCGTCATTTTCGGTGTCACGGGCGATCTGGCACAAAAGAAACTACTGCCAGCCGTCTACGACCTGGCGAACCGTGGCCTACTGCCGCCGAGCTTCGGTCTGACCGGTTTCGCCCGCCGCGACTGGACACAGGAACGGTTCATCGAATTCGTCAAGGCCGCCGTCCAGGCGCATTGCCGTACGCCGTTCAAGGAGTCGACTTGGCGCAATCTGGCCGCCGGCATCCGCTTCGTGCAGGGTACGTTCGACGACCCGGAGGCCTTCGAGCGTCTGAGCGCCACCGTGCAGGAGCTTGACCGCGACCGCGGCACGCAGGGTAACCATGCCTTCTACATGTCGGTGCCGCCGCGCGCATTCCCACAGGTCGCCAAGCAGCTGGCCGCCTCCGGCCTGTCGCGCTCGTCCGAGGGCGCATGGCGCCGCGTGATCATCGAGAAGCCGTTCGGCCACGATCTGGCCAGCGCCAAGGAACTCGACAGCGTGGTATCCGAAGTGTTCGACCCGAGCTCCGTGTTCCGCATCGACCACTACCTCGGCAAGGAAACCGTGCAGAACCTGCTGGCCCTGCGTTTCGCCAACGCCATGTACGAGCCGATCTGGAACGCCAACTATGTGGACCACGTGCAGATCACGATGGCCGAGGACATCGGCATCGGCGGCCGCGCCGGCTATTACGACGGCATCGGCGCCGCACGCGACGTCATCCAGAACCACCTGCTTCAGCTCATGGCTCTGACCGCCATGGAGGAGCCGGTGAGCTTCACCGCCAAGGACCTGACCGCCGAAAAGACCAAGGTGCTTTCCGCCGTGCGCCTGCCCAAGGACCTCGCCGCCAACACCGCGCGCGGCCAGTACGCCAAGGGCTGGCAGGGCTCGCACGAAGTGGTCGGCTACTTGGAGGAAAAAGGCATCGACCCCAAGAGCACCACTGAAACGTACGCCGCCATCCGCCTCGATATCGACACCCGCCGCTGGGCTGGCGTGCCGTTCTACCTGCGTTGCGGCAAGCGCCTCGGCAAGCGTGTAACCGAAATCGCCGTGGTGTTCAAGCGCGCCCCGCATCTGCCGTTCGAGCAGACCGCCGTGCGCGAACTCGGCAAGAACGCCATCGTGATTCGCGTGCAGCCCGACGAGGGCGTCACCATGCGCTTCGGAGCCAAGGTGCCGGGCGGCTCCACCATGGAGGTCCGTGACGTGAACATGGACTTCAGCTACGGCCGCTCCTTCACCGAGAACTCGCCGGAAGCCTATGAGCGACTGATTCTGGACGTGCTGCTCGGTGATCCGCCGTTGTTCCCGACCACCGAAGAGGTGAACCTCAGCTGGGAGATCCTCGATCCGATTGAACAATTCTGGTCCACGCTTGGCCAGCCGCAGGCCTACCGCGCCGGTACGTGGGGTCCGGCACAGGCCGACGAAATGCTGGCGCGCGACGGCCGCCACTGGAGGATGCCATGATCATCGATATGCCGAACACCCGCACCCGCGAGATTGCGCACAAAATCGAACAGCTGCACGAGGAGCGCGGCGAATCGGCGACCGGCCGCGTGCTGACGCTGCTCATCGCCACCGAGGACGCGGACCTAGAGCATGCGCTGGAAATCGCGAACTCGGCCAGCCGTGAGCACCCGTGCCGCGTGATTGCCGTAGTACCGGATACCAATCCTGCCGATCAGTCCGGCGAAGGCGAACCGAACGCGGCCGAAGTGGCCGCCGAGGTGAGCGCGAGTCGCGATAATCCGGCCGTCGATTTGACCGACGGCCCGAACGATCCGAACGATTCCAACCTGAACGCCCAAGTGCGATTCGGCGCGGACGCCGGTGCCGGTGAGATCATCGTCTTGCGTCCGCGCGGTGGCCTTATCAACCACCCGGATACGCTGGTTATCCCGCTGCTTGTGCCGGATGCGCCTGTAGTGGCGTGGTGGCCGACCACACCGCCGTCGAACCCGGCCAAGGATCTGATGGGTGCGATGGCCCGCAGTCGCATCACCGACGCGTTGCACTCCAATAATCCGGAGGCCACGATTGAGCGTTTGCGCCGCAATTGGACACCAGAAGATATCGACTTGTCCTGGACACGACTGACCGTCTGGCGCGCAATGCTCGCCTCGATGCTCGATCAGCCGCCGCACCTGCCCATCACCGCCGCGAAGGTGACCGGCAAGGCCGACTTCCTGCCTATGGAAATGCTGTGCGCATGGCTGCGTCTGAAACTTGGCGTACCAGTCGAAACTGAGTTCGTGCCCGACGCGCAGGCCGTGACCGGCGTGTACCTGACCCGTGAGGACGGTGTGATCTCGCTGGAACGCCCGTATGAGGACCAAGCGCTGATCTCGCTGCCCGGCCAGACTCCGCAGGAAGTGTCCGTGCCGATGCGCACCATCGAGGACTGCCTGACCGAGGAACTGCGTCGCATCGATCCCGATGAGATCTACGCCGAGGTCATCAACGAAGGCTGGGATCTGATTCGTCACTGAAGTCGGTAGAACCCGTTGCCACAGCGGCGTTGGAATGAGTTCGGCAATTGTGGCCGAGCCATGCCAACGCCGTTGCTCATCGTTTCCTACCTCATGCGATGCCGAAGCTCATGCCCGCGAAGTAATAAAGTGACATATGCGATGTCGCACAATGTGGATTGTGTTGTCAACTGACAACACAATCCACATTGCAAAGTACGACACATACCCCATACAAGGACCATACATGGCAACTCGAAAACTCATTGTGTATCCGAATAAAGATCTGATGATTCAGGCTGGCGCGCAACGTTTTGTCTTGGCGCTACTCGATTTGCTCGCCGAACGATTGCCTGATGGCACGCATCGCACGCGTGTGGATGTGGCGCTGTCTGGCGGTTCGGCCGCGCAGCCGCTGGGCTTGGTGCTGAACGATCCGCTGGCTGACGCGATTGATTGGTCGCGCGTGCATTTCTGGTGGAGCGACGAACGTTTTGTGCCGGCTTACGACACCGATCGCAATGCTTTGGAGGCCCGTCGCCTGCTGCTTGACCAGCTGGTGGCAGATGGCAAGCTGCCTGAGTCGAATATTCATGAGATGGCGGCCGATACCCGTTCAGCCGATGACATCGCCGATGTGATGGATCAGGCCGACAGCGATGATGCTTCCGTTCGCGCCGCCGCCGATGCCGCGAATGATGCGTTGCTGGACGATGTCGCGAGCGACTATGAGCGCGAGTTGGTGAATGAATTGGGGCCGGAACCGGTAATCGATCTGATGATTCTCGGCATGGGACCGGACGGTCACTATGCGTCGCTGTTCCCTGGTCATGATGAGGTCAAGGTTACTGATAGGCTCACCGTGGGTGTGAACCACTCCCCCAAGATGCCGCCGCTGCGTGTTTCATTGACCGCGCCGCTCATCGCGCGTTCACGCCATACGTGGTTCTTCGCCGCCGGTGCCGGCAAAGCCGAATCGCTGGCCCATGTCTTCGAGCAGCCCAACAAACCGGATTACCCGTCCTCCTACGCCAACGGAGTGGACGAGTTCATCTGGTTCTCCACCGAAGAAACCGTCACCGAGTTGTGAGTGAATTAAGCCCCCTCTGATGAGGGGGCTTAATTCGTCTATGGCTACGCCTCAATCTCGGACTTGCCCTCTTCGCCGCCGGCCCCTGCAATTAGGGACTCGCCTGCGGCGAGGCTCAGTGTTGGCTCGGCGGCATAGCCGCCTCGCTCCGAAGAGGGCCGGGGAGCCCACCGGGCTCCCCTAAGCCCGAGATCGCGAGGCTACGCCTCGATCTCGGACTTGCTGTTTTCTCAGCTCGGCTATCGCCGAGCCTGAAGAAGGCCGGACAGCCCACAGGGCTGTCCTAAACCTGAAATCACGAGGCTACGCCTCGATTTCAGGCTTGCCTTCTTCAGCCCACAGCGTGTGGAACACGCCGGGCTTGTCTACGCGGCCGTAGGTGTGGGCACCGAAGAAGTCACGCTGGGACTGGGTCAGAGCGGTAGGCAGGCGCTTGGAGCGCAGACCATCGTAGTACGCCAGGGAGCTGGAGAACACCGGGGTCGGGATGCCGGCCTCCACCGCGCGAACGATCACGCGACGCCATGCATCCTGCGATTCGCCGATGATCTTCTCGAAGTACGGATCGAACAGCAGGGAAGCCGGCGGGTTATCGCCCCTGAAGGCCTCGGTGATGCGGTCGAGCAGGAACTGGGCGCGAATAATGCAGCCGCCACGCCAAATGCGGGCCACTTCGGACAGGTTGATATCCCAGCCGTATTCCTTGGCACCGTCCTGAATCTCGTTCAGGCCCTGAGCATAGGCCACGACCTTGGAAGCGAACAGAGCCTTGCGCACGTCCTCGACGAACGCGGCCTTGTCTTCTCCGGCCAGATCGATGGTCTTGTTCGGTCCAGCCAGACCTTCCTTCTGAGCGTCTTCACGCAGCTCACCGTGCGAAGACAGTGCACGAGCGAACACGGCTTCACCGATGGCAGCCACAGGAGAACCACATTCCAGACCAGTCTGCACGGTCCACGTACCAGTACCCTTCATGCCGGCATGATCCACGACCACGTCCACGAACGGCTTGCCGGTCTCGGCATCCTTGTGGTGCAGAATCTCAGCGGTGATCTCGATCAGGTAGGAGTCAAGGTCGCCCTTGTTCCATTCAGCGAACACGTCGCCAATCTCCTCGGCATCCATGCCGAGTCCACGGCGCAGAATGTCATACGCCTCACCAATCACCTGCATATCGGCATACTCGATGCCGTTGTGCACCATCTTGACAAAGTGGCCGGCACCATCGGTGCCGATGTGGGTCACGCACGGTTCGCCGTTCACCTTGGCGGCGATGGACTGAAGAATCGGGCCCAAGGTCTTCCAGGATTCCGCAGTGCCACCGGGCATCAGAGACGGGCCGTTGAGCGCGCCTTCCTCACCACCGGACACGCCGCAACCCACGAAGTGGAAGCCCTTGGCACGTACTTCCTTCTCACGCTTGATGGTGTCCTTGAAGAAGGAGTTGCCACCGTCGACGATGATGTCGCCCGGTTCGAACACCTCTTCCAGCTGCGCGATGGTCGCGTCGGTCGGAGCACCGGCCTTGACCATGATGATGGCGGTACGCGGACGCTTCAGGGACGCGGCGAATTCCTCGAGCGTTTCGGCCGGCACGAAGTTGCCTTCGGTGCCATGCTCGTTCATGAGCTTCTCGGTACGCGAGTAGTGGCGGTTGAACAACGCCACCGTGTTGCCATGGTGCGCCAGATTACGCGCCAGATTGGAGCCCATCGTGGCCAGTCCAATCACACCAATGTTTGCTGTAGCTTCGGCCATGTGCCTTGCCTTTCGTTTGATTGTCCCATCGTCATCACGCGCGTCACAAAACAGCGCATCAGCGGAGGGAATCATTCCTTCAACGCTTGAAAGTGTATCCCGCTTACCACCCACACGCGAGGGCTGTCTTAGGTTCTACGCACCTTCTGCCCGCGAAGCGTAATTACTTGCCGGCCATTCACATACGCCCGGCCGTGGAAGGGTCGATATGCATGGTCTGGAAGCGATTGGCCATGTAAGCGTCGCTGTAGCGTTCGCTGAACCACATCGCGACCGGTGAATCCTGCGGCTGGCCGGCCATGCGCCCATACCAGCAATCCAAGGCCATCAGCGTGAAGGCAATGTCGATCACCATCAGCACCGTGCATACCGCAGTCAGCGAATACCGCACTTTCCATGGAATGCGATTAATCAGAGCCAGCAGTCGCGGTAACAGCCACTTGACCCACACCACACCAATCAGTCCCCAGAAGAACATGAATTGGCCCGAAGTACGTCCGTCGATGGACAGCCAACGGCCGGTGTAATCCCACGCGGTAATACCAAACGCCGCTTCCATGAACCAGCTGGTGCAATATTCGAACGCGCCGCCGATCACCGCCGAAGCGCAGAAAATCAAGAACGGATTCGCCTTCCACAGACGATTCAGGCACACGGTTACCAATACCGCACCACAGCCGTAAATCGGCGAGAACGGGCCCCACAGCAAACCAGCGCGGTCCTGAAGTTCACCGTTATACAGCGCCATATGGTAGATCGTCTCCACAATCAGGCCACCCACCGAAGCGATGGTAAACAGCCAGAAGATATTGAAAAAGTCCAGCGCAATATAGCCCTTGCCGGACTGGTCGCGGCCTAGCATGCCGGCCGCCACAGCCGATTCATAATCATCGCGATCGTCCATACGCCTGAGCGCGCGCTGCAGACGGCGTTCCTCGCTCAGGGAGGGATCGGCGGTCACCGAAATCACGACGAGAATAATCATCTGAATCAGCGGCAGCAGCAGGTTGAAGCCAAGGCCGGTCAGGGCCAGCGACAGCATGCCGTCGGCCAACGTCAACGGCATCAGCACGTAGGTCCAGCGCGCGGCATACCGGCGATGATTGCGCAGCAGCATCACGCCGAGCACAATCAGGCATGCGGCACTGACTACCAGCACCACCGCATGAATCGCGGACAGGATGAAGGTCAGGCTCATCGCATCGACGTGCACATGACCATCCAGAATCTCGCGCACGGCATAGAGGATGGAAATCACCATAATCGGCAATGTGGCGAGTCCGTCCAGCAGCACGACCGCGCCATAGATGCGCGCCAGAATCGGTAATCGCTTGGCGTTCAGGTTCAAGCCGGCGTCGTCCAGTTCGACGGCCACCAGATCGGCCACGGCTGCGGACTCGGCGTCACGGTTCTCCCGCGGCTTGCCGGGGGTAGTGGCCGTGCCATCGTCCTTGAATTCAACCATGGTTTCCTCCCCACATAGCGTCCCCTCACCCTATCACCCGATTGCGGTTTTGCTGAACTTGATGGGCGGTCGGTACATGTCTGTCTACATTGCCGAGCACCGAGCCTATCCATCGCGTTCAGGAAACGTCCAAAAACCATCCAGAAATCTTGTCAATAAGTTCCAGAACGCCTTTCGCTCTGCCCAGCGACACACGATAAGCCGCTGGGCAGCAGCGTTATTCCGCCAAAAACATCATCAATCACCCCATTAATCTCCGGCAGCCGTATTACGCTACTACAAACGTAGCGCTACGATTAACGTATCGCTACGGAAAACGTAGCAACCAAGCAACACCAAGCTCCGGAGGTATCAGTGGGCAATATCTTCAAGGTCCTCAGACGCGACTTCCTGCGCCTGTTCAAGGTGCCGGCCGCATGGGTGATCCTGTTCGGCATGGTGTTCATCCCGCCACTGTATTCGTGGTACAACATCGTCGGCTTCTGGGACCCGTACGGCAATACCAAAGGCATCACCGTCGCCATCGCCAACAATGACGACGGCACCGACAACGCGCTCATCGGCAAGCAGAACCTCGGCGATCAAATCGTCAAGCAGATGAGAAGCAACGACCAGCTCGGCTGGACCTTCGTCACCGAAGCCGAGGCCATGGACCAAGTGGAATCCGGCAAGGCATACGCAGCCATCATCATTCCCAAAGACTTTTCCGACGATCTCGCCGGCGTGGTGACCGGCGGCAAGAGTCGGCCCACTCTGGAGTATTACGTCAACGAAAAAGCCAGCGCCATCGCCCCCAAAGTCACCGACGTCGGCGCGTCCACTGTGGACCGCACGGTCAATTCCACATTCGTCTCCACCGTATCCGAAGTACTTACCGAAGTCATCAATACGGTTGACGGCAAAGCCATCAGTACCGAAGACACCACCAAAGCCAAGGCCCTCACGGCCCTTGCCAAGGCCTCCGACGATGTGCAGCACACACGCAGCACCATCGCCAAGCTCACCACCAAACTCACCGACACCCCAGAGCAGACACGCACCGCGCGTCAGGCGCTGGACGACGCGCGCACACTTGGCATCGACACTGCAGAAGGTCTGGCCGGCGTCTCCACCCTGATCGGCACTACCCAGACCAGTCTGAACGGCTTCGTCACCTCCACGTCCGAAGCGCTTGACCAAGGCTCAAGCCTGCTGAGCCAAGCCGCAGCACAGGCCAACCAAAGCGTGGGCACGGTAACCGGAACCATCAGCGCCGCCAATCAGCAGGTAGGCGGACTGATCAATACGGCGGAAGACATCAACCAAGCGAACGCCGACATCATCGACCAACTCAAAGGGCTGCCGAACGCCAATCGAGAACCGCTGCAATCCGCCATTGCCACACTGGAAAGCCGCAATAGCGAGCTTGCCGGCGCACTGGGCAACCTCGATAGCCTGAACACCACTATCGGCAATGCCTCCACAGACACCGCCGGATTGGCGCAGCATCTCAATACCGCCACCCAAACCACGGTGCGCGAGGCCAATACCGCTCGCGGCACCATCACCTCCGGCGCCATTCCTCAGCTCAACACCGGTCTCAACGCCCTCAGCTCGACCGCCAGCACTCTGTCGACCGGCATCACGTCGCAAGGCTCACTCATCGATCAGTCGAAGCATACCCTCGACCAACTCGACAAAGCAGCCTCCACCACGGTGACCGCGCTGCGCGACACCGATAAGGCGCTGGCCGGCGTACAAACCAAGCTCGATACGCTGGTCACCGACATCAAAGCCCTGAGCATCTCCAGTTCACTCAGTTCCCTGATCGGCACCGACGGCAAACTGGATGCCGCCACAATCGCCGACTTCATGCTCTCCCCCACTGTTATCAGCGAACAGGCCGTCTATCCGGTCGCCTCCTATGGTTCCGGCATGGCACCGCTGTTCACCACCCTGTCTTTGTGGGTGGGCGCGTTCGTGCTCGTGGTCATTCCCAAACTCGAAACCGATGATGAGGGCATCGACGATCTCACACCAACCCAAGGCTATCTCGGTCGCTTCCTGCTACTGGCCACGCTGGCTGCCGTCCAAGGCCTGGTCACGGCCATCGGCGATCTTGTCATCGGCATTCAATGCGCGAGCGCCCCAGTGTTTCTGCTCACCTGCGTCATCACCTCACTGGTGTATATGTCGGTGATTTTCGCCCTCTCCACCACGTTCATGCACGTGGGCAAAGGCGTATGCGTGGCGCTGGTCATTCTGCAGGTGCCGGGCGCCTCCGGCCTGTACCCGATTGAAATGATGCCCGCGTTCTTCCGCGCCATCTACCCGCTGCTGCCGTTCACCTATTCGATTGACGCGATGCGTGAAACCATCGGCGGCTTCTACGACGGCCTCTGGTTCGCCTATATCGGCAAATTGCTGGTTTTCGTGGTTCTGGCCTTTGCGCTTGGCCTCGGCGCCCGGCCGAAACTGGCCAATCTCAACCGCCTGTTCGCGCGGGAAATCAAGGAAAGCGACATGATTATCGGCGAGCCGGTGCATCTGCCCGGCAGCGAATACCGTGTCACTCAGGCCATTGCAGCACTGGCCGACCACGACGAATACCGTCATGCCATCGAACGTCGGGCCGCCAAATTCGCCTACCGTTATCCCCGGCTGCTGCTGGGTGCGCTTATCGCCGGATTCGTGGTGCCGGCCGCGCTCATTATCGTGTTTGCGCTGACCACCAGCGAGAAAATCGTAGTCATGGGCACATGGCTGGCATGGGTGCTCATCATCATGGGCTTCCTGATGGTCGTGGAATTCATGCGCGATTCCATCCGCCGCCAAACCGAGCTCGGCAGCCTCTCCGACGAGTCGATCCGCGCCATGCTGTACGGGCATAAGGCCAAGCGTCACGACACCTCCGCCGAACGCCACGAAGAAGCGGACCCGAGCGCCGCTGTTACCGCAATCATCCCCACTATTCCGCCGACCAAGGAAGGCAGGCACGCACGATGAACACCATGTGGAAACTGTTTACCGGCGACATCAAACGCCTGACCAGCAACGTGGTCTCCATCATCATCGTGATCGGCTTGGTGATGATTCCCGGCCTGTTCACCTGGTTCAACGTGGCCGCATGCTGGGACCCGTTCTCGAATATGAAGAACCTGAAATTCGCGGTGGCGAATGTGGATGAGGGGTATCGTTCCGACCTGATCCCGGTGAAAGTCACGGTCGGCGATCAGGTGGTGAACGCGCTGCGCGCCAACAGTCAGCTCGATTGGACGATCACGTCCAAAGCCGATGCCGTCGAGGGCGCACGATCCGGCAAATACTACGCGGCCATCGTAATTCCGAAGTCGTTCAGCAAAGACATGATGACCTTCTTCTCCGACGACGTGCAGCATGCCGAACTGACCTATTACCGCAACGAGAAGAAGAACGCGCTGGCACCGAATCTGCTCAACGAGGGCACGGATGAGGTTGCGGCGGAAATCAACACCACGTTCGCTAAGACCATCACTTCGGCCGGGCTGGAAATCGCGTCTTCGCTGGCCGATCAGCTGTCCAAGCCCGAGGCCAAAGAGCAACTGAATACCTTCAACGCCAACATCGCCAATTTCGCCACACAGCTTGACGATACTGCGGATCTGCTTGGCACATACAGCGCATTGACCGATACGGCCGGCGCCTTGCTCGACACCTCGAACTCACTAATCACTCAGGTTTCCTCTGCCGCCAAACAAGGCGGCAAGGATCTTGCCAGCGCCAAACAGGAAGTCACCGACGTGGCCGGAGCCCCGGGCACCACCGCTGACGCGATGAGCAGCGCACTGGACGCGAGCGCCTCCAGTTTCGGCGCGGTGTCCGATTCCATAGACAAGCTGTATTCCGACGCGAATGATGGTGCCACCACGGTCGCCGACGAATTGGACCGTCAAGCCACGGCCATTGGCAAGCAGACGGAGAAATACACTGAAATTCGCAACACGTTGGCCGGCATACTGGGCAACGACTCATCCATCATCACGGCGATTGACCGTTCAATCGCACGACAAAACAGGCTGCGGCAAGCGCTGAATACGGCGGCGACCGATATTCGCCAAGGCAATCAGGACGCGCAGGATCAGCATGCGCAGGTCAAGAATCTGGCTGATCAAGCGCAGAACAGTATTGCCAATATCAAGTCAGATTTCTCGGCCACGGTGAAACCGCAAATCGACTCCCTGTCGTCCACCGTCGCTGACGCCTCCGGCATACTGAGTTCCGGCGCCACCCAGTTGGACTCCACGCTCGGCGACCTGAAAGGGACTTCCGACGACGCCAGCGATATGCTCAGCGACGCTCGCACTACCTTGGACAAGGTGTCCGGCAAACTGCGTTCCGCCGGCGCCGAACTGGCTTCGTTCAACAGCACACTGAGCGACGCACTAAACAGTGGCGATATGGGCATGGTCAAAGAGGTGCTGGGCAATGATCCCGAAACGCTGGCCAGTACGTTGGCCGCACCGGTGCAGCTCAGGCGCAAGGCCGTATTCCCGGTGGCGAATTTCGGTTCGTCGATGGCACCGTTCTACACGCTGCTGCCGCTGTGGGTGGGCGCGCTGCTGATGGTGGTGACGCTGAAAACCACCGTGTCTCGCCGGACGCGCAAAGCATTGGGCGATCCGCGGCCGCATCGGCTCTTCCTTGGGCATTACGGGGTGTTCGCGCTGATTGCGCTGCTGCAATCCACGGTGTCGCTCGGTGGCGATTTGCTGTTCCTGCGCGTGCAGGCCGTGCATCCGCTGCTGTTTATGTTGTCTGGATGGCTGGCCTCGCTGGTGTTCTCGTTCTTCACCTATACGATGGTGGTGAGTTTCGGCAATGTGGGTAAGGCAATCGGCGTGCTTATGCTCATCGTGCAGATTTCGGGTGCGAACGCTGCCTACCCGGTGCAGATGTTGCCCGACTTCATCGCCAAAGTCAGTCCGCTCTTGCCGCTCACCCATGCGGTGACGATGATGCGTGCGGCCATCGCCGGCATCTACGACATGGATTACTGGCGGGCCGCCGGAATGCTGCTGGCATTCGTGCCGCCGCTACTGTTGCTTGGGCTGTTGCTCAGGAAGCCACTGGTGCGGTTCAACCAGTGGTATGTAGCCCAAGTCGAGAGCACTAAAGTGCTGAGCTAGTAGGTATTATCCGGGAGTTGCCTACAAACGGCATGGACTTACCACCCTCAGTCTGGCTTTGCCAGCCAGCTCTCGCCAGCGGGAGTGTACGGGAGCATATTTCGAAGAGAAGAGATGACGGAGATGACAGATACGACGGCGACACCGCGCGGTGAGCGCACGCGCGAGGCGACGGATCGCAAGCTCATGCGAGCCACGCTGCAGATTGCGGTGGACCGCGGCATCAGCGGCGTGACCATCGAGGAGGTGGCCCGGCGCTCCGGTGTGGCCAAAACCACGATTTACCGCCGATATCATAATGCCGACGAGCTGCTGCACGAGATCAGCGCGATGTATCTGGCCATCCCGGATCCCGACCCAGTGCCCAGCCCCACGCGTGAGCATTTCACGCAACTATTGCAGCGATTGGTCGATTGGGTGCGCGACAACGACATCGACGTCAAGCGCGTGGGCATTGTGTTGTCCAGCGAGGCCGAGTTCTTCCAGCACATCGTCGACCAGGTGGTGACCCCGTGGCTGGAGCATGTGGGAGCGTTCCTCAAGCAGGGAGTCGCGCAGGGCGTGTTTCGCGAGGACGTTGACGAGAAGTTGCTGTTGTCCACGATTATCGGATCTTTGGTGGCGTATGAGGCCATCGAGGGCAAAGCAATGGACGACGACACCGCCTGGGCCTCGCGCATGGCCGATCTGCTGTGGCCAGCATTGCTGAAGTAGCGGTCTTACTCCTGAATCGAAGCCTCCTGGCGGGCGACTTCGAGGGCTTTGTTGAAGGCGTCGGAGGTCCAACTGGCGCCGGCGACCTTGTCCACTTTGAGGCCCTTCAGAGGTTTACCGTCCACCACGCCGTTAATGGCTTTGGCGAAGTCGTCCTGATGGTTCTTGGAAATCGTGGTGAACGGGTGCCCAATGATATTGACGGTCTCGACGTTGCCGTCCTTGATGGTCAGATGGACGTCGATGGAATCCTCGCCTACCGGGCCGTACTGGCCGTTGATCGAGTAGTTGCCGTCCTTGTAGTTGCCGGTGTCCTTCTTGTCGGACGTGGTGGTGGACGGGTCGTTGTGCGACGAGCTGGAATCGGAGCCGTCGGAGCTATCGGAGCCGTTCGACTGGGATTGCGACTGCTCTTCCTGCGACTTCTCGGTCTCGCCCGAGTTGCCGGCGTACGCATCGTCCATCGGCGCGGCCTTGGATTCGCCGCATCCGGCCAGCAGCGCGCCAGCCACGACCAGTCCGGCCGCCGCCAATGTCGCGGATTTCTTCAACGTACTCTTTTCGGTCATATTCACGCTCCTTAAGCCCCCCTCTGACGAGGGGGGCTGTCAGCGAAGCTGACTGGGGGAGAGACCATCAGCTTGCCATGTATTCCTCACATACTGCTCGATGCCCCTGACGGCCCTACTCCTCGCCGCCGGTTTTCGCGGCCTTGGTGGGGTCAGTGAAACCAATGGCGGTCTCGCCGTTCTGCGCGCCCTCGACCTGTGCACCCGTGGAGGCGGGCTTGCCGCCGGCCGCCTCGTAGGCCTTGCGCGCATCCTCGTCATTCCACTTCTCACCGACGAGCACGCCATGGTTGAGCATGATCTCGCGCTGCGCGCAGCTGGCGACCAGCGCATCGTGGGTGACCACGATAATCGTGGTGCCCTGCTCGTGCAGCTTGCGGAACAGGTCGAGCACGATTTTCTCGTTCTTCTCGTCGAGGTTGCCGGTGGGCTCATCGGCCAGAATCAGCTTCGGGTCGTTGATCAGCGCGCGGGCCACGCACACGCGCTGCTGCTCGCCGCCGGAGAGCTGGCCGGGCAGGTGGTGGGCGCGGTCCTTCAGGCCGACCTTTTCCAGCGCCTCCATGGCCTGCTTCTCATCGACCACCGAATGGTAGTACTGGGCCACCATCACGTTTTCCACGGCGGTCAGGTGCGGCACCAGATAGAACTTCTGGAACACCAGTCCGATGAGGTTCTTGCGCACGTCGGCCAGCTGCGTGGCGTTCAGGTCCTCCAGCTTGCGGCCTTCCAGCTTCACGGAGCCCTTGGAGGGCGTGTCCATGCAGCCAATCATGTTCATCAGCGTGGTCTTGCCTGAGCCGGAGGAGCCGACGATGGCGAGCCATTCGCCTTCCGGCACGGTCAGATTGAGGTCGTCCACGGCACGCAGGTCGCCGTAGATCTTCGAGATGTGGTCGAGTTCAAGTAGCATGACGTTTCTCTTTCTTTATTCTTCGCGAAGCACGACGGCGGGGTCGATGCGGGTGGCGCGGTGGACGGGCGGGATGGAGGCGACGATGGCGACCAGCGCGCTGAACAGCACGGAAATCAGGGCCAGCCACCAGTTGAATACGATGGAGCGTTCGAACACCGCCACGCACAGCCAACTGGCGAGTCCGTAGCCGATTGCGGTGCCGATGAGGCCGCCAATCAGGCCGTAGAGCGACGATTCGATGTAGAACTCGGTGCCGATGGCACGCGAGCTAGCACCGAGGGCCTTGCGCAGGCCAATCTCGTTGCGTCGCTGCGAGACGATCGAGCTGATTGTGGTGCCGACGCCGACGAGCGTCAGCACCAGCACCACCAGCGAGACGATCCAGAACAGCGTCTGCAGCATGGTGATGATGCGGGTGTCGGAGGCGGTGATCTTGGTGACCTGCTGTGCCTTGACGTGCATGGAGGTCATGTCGTTGATGCTGGACACCAGGCCTGCGAGGTCGCTGGCGCCGGCCGAATACTCGATGACGTCCACGCCGCGCGTGATGCCGGTGAGCTTGTTGACGTCGGCGTTGGTGGCGTAGATGATCGAGTCTTCGCTGCCGCCGGTGTCCACGATGCCGGCCACGCGGAATTCGGTACCGGAGGTGTCCATGATGTCACTGGAGACACGGCCGTCTTTGGTTTGCTGGTCGATCGAGGAGTTCGACGAAGTGCCGTTGGTGCTGGCGTTATCGGATGCACGGTAGCCGATGGTGATGGCGGAGCCGATTCTCAGGCCGATGGCGTCGGCGATGTCGCGTCCGACCAGCACCTTGCCGTCGGTCGGCCACGAGCCGTCGACCACCCAGTGATGGTTGAGGTTCTTGACCTGCGCCGCATTCACGCCGGCCATCACGTACGGCGAGGCGTTGACGCGCACGTTCTCGTAGCGGTAGGTGGCGTATTTCGCGGAACCCTTGGCCTTGACCATTTCAGTGGTGTGCTGCACCATCGCCTTGTCGATGCCGGCCTTGCCGTCAGCATTGGTCGATTCGGTGGGCGTGACAATCAGGTTCGCGCCGTACGCACGCATCTCCTCGTTCATCTGCTGCGGCACAGCGAGGCAGATCATCGCCAGACAGAACAGTGTGGCTGCGCCGACCAGCGACGCCACCACAGCCATCACCGCGCGCGAACGCCGACGGAACACGGCGCTGAACAGCATTCTGAAGAACATACCGGTGTTGGTCATCGGTTCCCTCCTTCCACACCTACGTAGATAAACTCAGCGACCATGGAGCACCTCCGCGGGCTTGAGATTCAGAATCGAACGAATCGATGAGGCGGACGCCAGCAGCACGGTGACAGCCAGCAGCACGAACACCAGCACGAACACCATCGGCCGCATCGTAATGCCGGAACCGAACACCACCCGGCCTATCAGCTGGGCCACGCCGGAACCGAGCAGCGCGCCCACAATCGCGCCCAGCAGCGAGATTGCCGCCGTTTCGGCCAGCATCAGGCGGGATACCGCGGCATCGGTGGCACCGAGCGCCTTGAGCAACGCCAGCTCGCCCGACCGTTCGCCGATCGAGGCGACCATCAGGTTGGCCACGGCCACGGCTGCGGCGATCAGGCTCAGCACGGTCATCAGAATCATCACGGCCTGCGTCTTTTGCAGCACATTGCCCTGCAACGCGGCCACCTGACGCACCTGCTTGGCCACCGCGCCCGGAATCACCTCTTCGATCTGATAGGCGATCGAGCTCGGGTAGGCGGTGCAGTACCAGGTCTCCCATTCCTCCTGGCTCAGCGCGGCCGGGTTCGCGGCGGCCTTACGGGCCAGGTCGTTCTCCGGCGTGGTCAGGGCCTTGACCTCGATTTTGTCGACCGAATCGGGCAGGTCGGCGAGTACCTGGGCCGTGGAGGAGGCGATGTAGAGCGAGCCGTTGTCCTCGTCGCCGGAATCGTAGACACCGGTGAGCTTGATTTTCTGCTCGTTCTTCTTGCCTGAGGCGGTGGTTTTGTTGAGGGTGATGGTGTCGCCGGTGGTCACGCCGAGTTCGGAGGCCAGCGTCTTGCCGATCACGCCCTGGTCGGAATCGTCTTTGGGCCACTTGCCGTCCAGCTGCCACCACGAGCGCATGCCTTCCACGCCCACGACGGTAGTCTCGCCGGTGGAGATCTTGAGGTTCTTGTTGAACCACGTGCCGACGACCGGCACGTTGGTACCGTTCACCGTGGCGTGGATGTTGAGCTGCGGCGCGAAGCTGGTGATGTTGAACGACCAGAAGATCGTCTTGATCTTGGCCGCGTCCGACTCCTTCAGAAAAGCGGTCGGGTCGCTGGTGGACGTCGCGCCGCCCGACTCGGTGTTGTACAGGTCGGAAACGACCGCATCCGCCTTGGGCTGCACGGTGATGTTCGAACCGTAGGTGGACAGCTCGGCGTTGAGCTTGTCGCCCACGTCGAACACGACGCCCAGCATCGATACGGACACGGTCGCCGACAGGCATACGGTCAGCGCGATAAGCAGGCGCCGGCGCAGCTGTCGGGTGAACGAGCGAGTAATCATGCGCAGAAAGAACATGATTCTTGTCTCCTGCCTGACTCACCGGAAGTGGGCGCTCAGCGCGTCCAGATCCGTAGTTTGAATGGTGATCTTGCCGTGGCCGGTCTTGTACGGGAATGGTATCGGGTTGCAGCCACCCTTGAAGCCGATGGTCGCCAGGTTGATGGCCACCTCGCACTTCTTGCAGATGATCTTGCCGTCCTTCTCGTAGTAGCCAGCGTCGCCGCAGTTCTCGCAGGCGTCCAGGCCGATGCCGTACGCGCCACCGTTCTTTCGGATGATGATGAAGCGCATGACGGTGCCGTCCTTGGCCTTGTATTCGAAGCGGTGCAGGTGGCCGTCCTCGACCTGGCTGAAGGGGATGGTGGCCACGCCGTCCTTGAGCGAGTAGGCTTCCGGCGGCGAAAGGGTGATGGTCTGATGGGTCGCGGCAACGCCCACGGTCAGGGTTGCTGTGACGCCGATGGCTGCGATAAGGCTCCACACGGCAGCGGCGATGGCGTGGCGGCGGAATACCTTATGCCGGCGCAACGTGGCCTCGTTGGCTCCCGGCACATCATGGGTTTTCATACGGAAACCGGCCACGATGGAGGCCACGGCGGGAATCAGGAACACCAGCGCCTGCGCCATAATCATCGTGGAGTTCTGGTTGATGGACCAAGCCAGCGCCACGAACATCGTATGGTTCATCGGGAAGCCTCGCGCCTGCAGAATCTGGGCAAGACCAGTGAAGTGTTGAATCAGCAGAATCACCATCATGGCCGCGACGGCCACGGTGAACGCCCAGCGCACGGCAGTGGTGCGCATCGTGCGGAAGATGGCGGCCACAATAATGGACATGGCCACGCCAAGCAGGAAACCAAGAGCGCGCAGCAGCATGGCCGAAGTGAATGCGGTCTCCCCTGGTTCCACCCAGATGGTGAGCTGCAGAATCACGTCCGGCAGCGCGTAGAACAGGGTGAGTGCGATGTCGATGGCGGCCACGGCGTTAGCGATGTGCATGAACACCTTGTGCTGCTGCCAATTGGTGGTGATGCGGCGTGCGAACACCACCACGACGATGGTCAGGATGTCGGCAATGATCGCGCACCACAACACCGGGTAGTTGACGAACGTGCGCTGATTGATCACGGCCGAGGCGCGCAGGCCGGCGAATACGATGGCGGCGATCAGACCGACGATCAGGCCGATGAGACGCCAATGCGAGCTTATCGGCTTATCTCGCCCCTCGCCGACCGTGAGCATCACGCTCAGGCTCATCACCAGCAATGCGGGGGCCAAAGTGCCCGGCATCACTGCCACGAATTGTTCAAGCATTCGCGTCCTTTCTCTGTTCACCTTAGGCTCCCCTCTCTGAGGGGAGCTGTCCGCGAAGCGGACTGAGGGGAGTTTTAGACCGTCCTAAGAATTATCTCCCTAAAGCGGCGTAAAGCCCCCTCTGACGAGGGGGCTTTCTGCTTAGTCAATCACCACTGGCGAGGAGTGTAATCCCAGTTGTCGAAGGTGACCTCGATCGGCTCGGTCCAGAAGTGGCCCTTGACGCCGGTCTCCGGGTCAACGTGCAGCATCCAACCCTTGGAGGCCGGGGATTCGATGGAGAGCTTCAGCTGGTAGGTGCCGGCCTTGTCGAGCTTGACGTTGGCGCCGTAGTGCG
>ENA-ORUB01001277-ORUB01001277.1-human-gut-metagenome-genome-assembly--contig:-NODE-1277-length-28239-cov-9.230202_pt1 | contig 28239 bp, 29 predicted proteins | sample MGYA00241918_ERZ509200 | MGnify/ENA primary metagenome ERZ509200 (study PRJEB26280, sample SAMEA2338853) | human gut metagenome | biome: human gut; feature: human-associated habitat; material: faeces... | reverse complement strand
TGCCCGCTGGCGGCGGTGGCCTGCGATGATCTCATAGCCGCCATCCTCACGGGGACGCACCAGCGCGGGCTGATTGACACCCGCCGCCTTGACCGACTCCACAAGTCCCTGCATCTCCGCATCGTCCCGAACACCAAAGGGGTGATTTTTGAACGGATGCAGGTCAGACAGGTTGAGATAGACGATCTCCTCTTTTTCGGCGCGGGTGGCGTCACAAGGCGCAGATGGCTCCGGCGTGACCTCCGCACCAGTGGGAGCGCCGCCCTTATCCACGGCAGGCTTCTCCGGGATGGGCTTGCTTTGGGACTTTTTGTCCCGAGGTTTGGACGGTTTGGCCTTATCGGGAGCAGCCTTGCCATCCTTGGGCGGACGGCCTCTGCCGGGCTTGGCAGCCTTGTCTTTTTCCGTGGGCGGCCTCTGTTTGGCTGCCTTTTTCTCCTCCTTGGCCACCTCGTCACGGGCGGCGGCAAAATCCACCACCTTGCCGGAATGTGCCGGGGCGGGGGTATCCTTGCCGGGATCAGGCGGCTGCGCCTGCTCCTTTTCAGCCTTGGGGACTTCGGGAGCGGCAGGCTCCTCCCCCTCGGCGTGGGTAACAGCGTCGGCGGGATCAGGCACGGCCTCGCCCATTTCAAAGAGTGCCGCCTGTCCCTCGTGCTCCAGCATGACCACCTCTGCATCGGTCAGCGCAGGCTCGGGCGCAGGCTGCTCCGGCACAACGGCATTTTCTACCGTGGGAGCGGGAGCCTCGGCGGGCGGGGCTGCCTCGGGAATGTTTTTCTTATCATCTGCCATTTGCAAACCTCCTTTTGTGGCATGAAAAAAAGCCAGTCCGCAGACTGGCCGGGTAGAAGTAACCTCCCTTCGTGGTTTTATATATGAAAACGCCGCCCGTTGTCCTGTTGGGCGGCGTTATTCTCAAAATTAGAACTGGAAAAAGAATTGAGTATCTGGTAAAATGCAAACAACCTATGAGCTAAAGAGGGGGATTTTATTTATGGAAAAAGTTGTGATGCACGAAGAAGAAAAGCGTTTAAGAGATCTTTTTGAGAGTGTACAATATGACTCAGACTTATTTAAGGTTTATGTTGGCGGGGGAAAATACATTATGGGATTTATGTCCCCAGCCTCGAATAATAATGTAGACAAATCTTTCTTTATATATAAGACTTTATATGATACGGTTATTGATTTGGATCTCAAAATCAAAAAATCTTTTGACCTTGCACTTCGTTGGGAGTACAGTTCGGACATCGACCATTTTAACATGGTTAGTCCTCCTTGCCCCGAGGAAGACGAAGCAATTTATTATACGGAAAATGCTGTTTTTCGTACATCAGTCCTATGGGATTTGTTGGCCCAGCTCTATAATGTAAAGTACAAGAACAACCAAAATCCAGACAAGGTATATTATCACACACTATTTCACAACGACACGCAGGGTAAGCATCCCAACCCCCTTGCGCAAAAGATTTATAAATATATTACTGAAGTTGAGGAAGAAAATCCAATATATAAAAAAGGCGAGTTTTGGAAAGGCAATCACGAATATGTCAGCGAATATAGAAATAAAATGACTCATAGAAACTCGCCCAATGTTACAACTATGTCAAATTACGATTTGGAACTTCGTATGCCAATGCGGTATGTACTAAAGCGGGTAATCGAAGATTATGTGAAAGCATCTAAGTTTATAAAACAAGTGTTGAATGAAATTGTTTCCGAGTATGACGAATAAATTCTATAGAAGATAAAATATCTCTCGTATTAAAGTACTTATCAGCTTGATCATATACCCCTCAGCAATTTATATGAACACGCCGCCTGTTTTCCTGTTGGGCGGCGTTGTTCTCGTCATTTTGAATTTTTAGAATAAATACCTCTTGCTGACTGCCAGCAAACCGTTGATATATCTGTGTTTTCTGAAATCCTATAATTACACTCCGACCATGCAGAGTGTCCTTATAGGATCTGAGTATCCTATAATGGACACTCTGCTTTTTTATTTCCTGAAAAGTTCATACTGCAACCTGTTCCGGGGCGTAGCTGAGTGCTGCGCCTTTTCTTGTTTCCATGATCATGTCGGCTGACCGGATTTTCCGGCGGTCCGATCTGCAAGCCGGGGGTGAAAACAGGCCGTACCCCGCAGCGCACAATCAGCGGCTGCGGGGTACGGGTGTGATGATTACTTTTTCTCCTGCTCCCTGCGGTCCTGCTCCTCCAGCTGGCGCTTGGTGCGGCGCAGATCGTAGACCTGCAGCGCCGCCGACAGCAGCGCTGCTGCGAACAGAATATAGTACACCGCCTGGTGCAGGTAAATGCCTGCCATCAGGAACAGTACGGCCAGCGCCGCCAGAATGACGGTGATATCCAGCTGCTTCCGGCGCTTTTTGGTACGGCGGAGAATTTCCAGCCTCTTTTCGTTATCGTCCATATCGTATCTCCTTGCTATAATTCTTCCCGGGGCCCCGGGCGCAGTTGGGTCTCCCCCAGCTCCAGACGCAGCCGTCCGGCAGACAACTCCGTAAGCCGGTCCTGAAGCCGCTTTGGAGCGTCCTCCGGCAGGGACAGGTTCAAGGTGACCTCCGCCCCATAGTCGATGCCGTCCACGGTGCCGCCGGTGGCCTGAGCCTCCAGCTTCACCCGCTCCAGCAGCGGATAGGGACAGGTACACCGGGCGGCGGTCCACCGCCCCATGGCAGCCACCCCGGCAGCGGCCAAGGCATCCCGGGCGCCTTTTCCATAGGCCCGGGTGAGGCCCCCGGCCCCCAGCAGGATGCCGCCGAAATACCGGGTCACCACGCATACGGCGTTGGTGACGTTCTCCCGCTGAAGCACCGCCAGCATAGGCTGTCCCGCCGTGCCCTGGGGCTCGCCGTCGTCGCTGTAGCGGACCACGGTGCCGCCCAGCAGATAGCACCAGCAGTTGTGCCGGGCATCATAGTGCTGCTTCTTCACCCGGCGGATCAGCTCCTGGGCCTGGTCCTCACTGTCTACCGGCCAGATGTGGCCAATGAACCGGGAGCGCTTTTCCACAAATTCGCTTTCCGCCTCCTGATAGGGAACGTAGATTTTATCCCCCATGGCGGACCTCCCACTCCTGTCTTGTGATGGCCTGGCACACGCCGGGGCGCTCCGTTCCGTCGGGCCACGGCGACGGCGGCGTATCACAGACATGGCGGAAGCCGCACTTCTCCTGCACCCGCCGGGACTTCTCATTTTCCGGGGAATGGGCGCACCATACGCGCTGGGCTCCCATCTCCTGAAACTGCCAGCGCAGCAGCTCCTCCACGGCCTCGGGAACAAGCCCCTGCCCCCAATAGGGGTGGGCAATCCAGTAGCCGATCTCCGGCTCTCCCTTCCCCACCGGTATCGCCGTGGGAAACACACCCACGGAGCCAATGGGACCGCCGTCGCCGCCCTTGAGCAGCACCGCGAAGGTGCCCTCCTCAGACAGCACGGTGCGGATGATCTCCCGGCTGTTTTCCACGGAGGTGTGAGGCGCCCAACCGGCGGAGGGGCCTACCTCCGGGTCCCTGGCCCAGCGGTACAGGGCCTGGGCGTCGCTGTCGCACCACGGGCGCAGGATCAGCCGCGAGGTTTCCAGCTGCGTCATAGCTCCCAATCCTCCCTTTCCTCGTGCCAGCCCTCCACATAGTCCTTGACCTGGCCCAGCACCTTAGGCGGGCACACGGCCACCACGTCGATGGAGGCAGCATACTCCACGGACTCCACCTTGGCCTCCCGGTACAGGCCGTCCAGAAGTCCGGCCTTGTCATAGGGCAGGTGCAGGGTCACCCGGCGGGTACCCTTGTCCAGCTTTTTGTCGATGCACGCCAGCAGCTCCGGCACCCCCTCGCCGGTCTTGGCGGAGATGGACACGGTGTCCTCCCCGGCGGTACGCTGACCGGAAAAGGCCAGGTCACACTTGTTGTATACCCGCAGGCAGGGAATGTGGTCCGCCTTCAGCTCCCGGATCAGGCTCTCTACAATGGCGGCCTGCTGCTGCCACTGGGGATTGGACACGTCGATGACGTGGAGCAGCAGGTCGGCATACTCCAGCTCCTCCAGGGTGGCCTTGAAGGCCTCCACCAGCTGATGGGGCAGCTTGCGGATAAAGCCCACGGTGTCGGAGATCACCACGTCCAGGGTGTCGCTGACGGTCAGGAGGCGGGTGGTGGTATCCAGGGTATCAAACAGGCGGTTGTTGGCGGGGATCCCGGCCCCGGTGATGGCATTGAGCAGCGTGGATTTGCCGGCGTTGGTGTAGCCCACGATGGCCACCACGGGGATCTCGTTTTTCATGCGGCGCTGGCGCTGAGTACCCCGGACCCGGCGCACCTCCTCCAGCTCCGCCTTGAGCTTGTCGATCTTGCGGTGGATATGGCGGCGGTCCGTCTCCAGCTGGGTCTCGCCGGGGCCCTTGGAGCCGATGGGCCCCTTGCCGCTGGTGCCGGCCTGGCGCTCCAGATGGGTCCACATGCCGATGAGCCGGGGCAGCAGATACTGATACTGGGCCAGCTCCACCTGCAGGCGGCCCTCACGGGTGCGGGCCCGCTGGGCGAAGATGTCCAGAATCAGGCCGCTGCGGTCCAGCACCTGCACGCCGGTCATCTCCGTCAGCACCCGCAGCTGGGAGGGCGATAGGTCGTTGTCGAAAATCACCATGGTGGCGTTTTCCTCCTGGACCATGCGGCGGACCTCCTCCACCTTGCCCTCGCCGATAAAGCTGTGAGGGTCCGGCTTGTCCCGGCTTTGCAGGATGGTGCCTACAGCCTGACCCCCGGCGGTATCCACCAGGGCGGCAAGCTCCGCCAGGCTCTCCTCGTCGGCGCTGTCATCGCCCAGCACCGGGGACCGCAGGCCCACCAGCACCGCATAGTCGCGCTTTTTTTCTTGTATGATCGTTTGTTCCATATTTGCCCTCGCTTCCGGTTTTCACCTGATAATATAGTATACCCGACGGCAAAAGTAAAGGACCCGCAGCCAAAAATGGTACGGGTCCTGTAAAAAGTGTCTTTACTTGTCCAGGCCGAAGCGCTTGTTGAACTTGGCCACACGTCCGCCGGTATCCACCAGCTTCTGCTTGCCGGTGAAGAAGGGGTGACACTTAGAGCAGACTTCTACGCGAATATCCTTCTTCGTAGAACCTGTCTCAATTACATTACCGCAGGCGCATTTGATAGTAGTCTGCTGATAATTGGGATGGATTCCTTCCTTCATTGCTCTGGTTCACCTCTTTCTGGTACAAAAGTCCTTTTCACAAAGGCAACTGTAATATTACCACTTTTTAATGCAGAATGCAAGTGTTTTTTGAAGAAATTTCTCTGCCTGCCGATATTTGCCGTTTCCGGGCAAAAAGGCAAGGAATAGTCCGTATTTCCCCTTCAATTTGTGAGAAAATGCAGGAATTTATGATTGACATTTTCCCGGAACAAAATATAATAAATGAGTGTATTTTGGATTTAACCGTTTAGTTATCTAAATTTGGGAGGAAGAAAGCATGTCGTTGGATAAGACCTATTTTGACCAGATGGAGGCCAAGATCCCCCATGGACGGGTCCGGACCCGGTTCGCCCCGTCCCCCACAGGCTATATGCATGTGGGCAACCTGCGCACGGCGCTGTATACCTGGCTCATTGCCCGGTCCCACGGCGGGGATTTCATCCTCCGCATCGAGGACACGGACCAGGGCCGCTATGTGGACGGCGCGGTGGACGTGATCTACCGCACCATGGCCGAGTGCGGCCTGACCCATGACGAGGGCCCCGACGTGGGCGGCCCCGTGGCCCCGTATATCCAGTCCCAGCGGCGGGATACCTATGGAAAGTATGCCCGGCTGCTGGTGGAAAAGGGCGGCGCGTATTACTGCTTCTGTGAAAAGACGGAGTCTGAGGAGGATTCCGGCGAGTTTGACCGGGCGGCGGACCCCTGCCGCGACCTGCCCCTGGAGGAGGCGGAGCGCCGTGTGGCCGCAGGCGAGCCCTATGTCATCCGTCAGCGCATTCCGGCGGAGGGCGTCACCACCTTCCATGATGCCATTTTCGGCGACATCACCGTGGAAAACAGCACCCTGGACGACCAGGTGCTGATGAAGCGGGACGGTCTGCCTACCTATAACTTCGCCAACGTCATCGACGACCACCTGATGGGCATCACCCATGTGGTCCGGGGCAGCGAGTATCTGTCCTCCGCCCCTAAGTATGACCTGCTGTATCACGCCTTCGGCTGGGAGGTGCCCACCTATGTGCACTGCTCCCCGGTGATGCGGGACGCCCAGAACAAGATGTCCAAGCGCCACGGCGACCCCTCCTACGAGGACCTGAAGGCCCAGGGTTATCTGACGGAGGCCATCCTCAACTATGTAGCCCTGCTGGGCTGGAGCCCCAAGGGGGAGCTGGCGGAGCAGGAGATCTTCGACCTGGAGGGCCTGACCCGCGCCTTCGACATCACCGGTATCTCCAAGTCTCCGGCTATTTTCGACCGGGCCAAGCTGGACCACTTCAATGCCGTGTATCTGCGCGGTATGGAGCCCGCCGCCTTTGCCAAGGTGGCGGAGCCTTACATCCGTCAGGCCGTCCGGAATCCCGCCTATGATGCGGCAGCCATTGCCGCCCTGCTCCAGGCCCGGTGCGAACGGCTGACGGAGATCCCCGAGAAGGTAGACTTCTTCGACGTGCTGCCGGATTATCCGGTGGACTTCTATACCAATAAGAAATCCAAGACCAATCCCCAGGTATGCAGCCGGATGCTCCAGGCCGCCATTCCCGCCCTGGAGGCGCTGACGGAGTGGACGGACGAGAGTATCCACGACACGCTGGTAGAGCTGGCCGCGTCCCTGGAGGTAAAGAACGCCACCCTCATGTGGCCTGTGCGCATTGCGGCAGCAGGCAAGCTGGTGACGCCCGGCGGCGCGGTGGAGATCTGCCGCATTCTGGGCCGGGACGAGACGCTGCGCCGTCTGCGGTCGGGCCTTGGAAAGCTGACGGCATGCTGAACTGGCTGACGCGGCAGCGGCGGCAGCTGCACGGCTTTTACCGGGACGGCTTCGGCCGGGCCCTTGGTATGACGGTGCTGGCCTTCGCCGCCGTCATGGTGGTCAGCTATGCAGTGACCATGGCAAACGCCGCCCCCATCGAGCAGCTCATGAATCTGTTCCGGGAGCAGATCGCGGACCGGGGCATCGTGGACGCCGACGGAAACTTCAGCGCTGTGAAGCTGTTCTTCAACAATTTCCAGGCATGTCTGCTGGCGGTGGGCTACGGGTTCATCCCGTTTCTGTACCTGCCTGCGGTGTCCCTGGGCATCAACGCCATGATGTTCGGCGGCTTTGCGTCGTACTATGTCCAGCAGGGCCTGCCTCTATGGTATTACGGCGCGGGGACCCTGCCCCACGGCGTTTTCGAGCTGCCGGCGCTGTTTATGGCCATGGCCGGCGGCCTGTACCTGTGCCGGACCATTGTGCGCTATGTGCGGCACAACGAGAAGGGGCTGGTGGGCCCCGCAGTACTGAATCTGGCGCGGCTGCTGGTGATGCATATCACGCCCCTGCTGATGGCGGCGGCCGCCATCGAAGCGTATGTCACCCCCGTTGTTATGGAGGCGCTGGCGCGGTATATCTGATGTTGTTCCTGCGGGAGTGTCCCGCCGAAAGATAGAACTACAGACCGCAAATGCGGCGAAAGGAGCCTTACAATGAACGAAAAAGTCACAAGTATCCCTGAACTGTTCGGAAGCATGGTGTTCACACAGGAGCAAATGCGACAGCGTCTGCCCGCCCGTGTCTATAACGCATGGCAGCAGTGCCTGGTGCAGGGAACGTCTTTGGATCGCTCCATCGCCGACGAGATCGCCTCCGCCATGAAGGATTGGGCCATTGAGAAGGGCGCCACCCACTATACCCACTGGTTCCAGCCCATGACCGGCTTCACCGCCGAGAAGCACGACGGCTTCATCACCCCCCACGGCCCCACCGGCGTGCTGATGGAGCTGTCCGGCAAGGAGCTGTCCCGTGGCGAGGCCGACGCCTCCAGCTTCCCCTCCGGCGGCCTGCGGGCCACCTTCGAGGCCCGGGGCTACACCGCCTGGGACCCCACCGCCTATGCCTTTGTCAAGGATAAGACCCTGTATATCCCCACCATTTTCTGCTCCTACGGCGGCGAGACTCTGGATAAGAAAACACCGCTGCTGCGGTCCATGAAGCTGCTGGACACCCAGAGCATCCGCATTCTGCGGCTGTTCGGCAACACCCAGGCCCAGCACGTCACCGCACAGGTGGGCCCCGAGCAGGAATACTTCCTCATCGATAAGGAGATGTACCGCCGCCGGGAGGATCTGGTGCTGTGCGGCCGTACTCTGTTCGGCGCCAAGCCCCCCAAGGGCCAGGAGCTGGACGATCACTATTACGGGGCCATCAAGCCCCGGGTGGCGGAGTTCATGCATGAGCTGGATCAGGAGCTGTGGAAGGTGGGTGTCCCCGCCAAGACGGAGCACAACGAGGTAGCCCCGGCCCAGCACGAGGTAGCCCAGGTCTACTCTGACGCCAACAGCACCTGCGACCACAATCAGCTGACCATGGAGTTCCTGAAGAAGGTGGCCGACCGCCACGGTCTGGTTTGTCTGCTGCACGAGAAGCCGTTCGCCGGCATCAACGGCAGCGGCAAGCACGATAACTGGTCCCTGGCCACGGATACCGGCGAGAATCTGCTCAAGCCCGGCAAAACTCCCAGCCAGAATGCCCAGTTCCTGCTGTTCCTGGCGGCGTTTATCAAGGGCGTGGACGAATACCAGGATATGCTGCGCTGCTGCGTGTCCTATCCCGGCAACGATCACCGTCTGGGCGGCAACGAGGCCCCTCCGGCCATCATCTCCGTGTTCCTGGGCGATGAGCTGACGGCCATTCTGGATTCCATCATCAGCGGCCAGGAGTACGTGGACAAGGCCAAGCGCAAGCTGGCCATCGGCGTGGACACCCTGCCGGAGATCCCCCAGGACACCACAGACCGGAACCGCACCTCTCCCCTGGCCTTTACCGGCAACAAGTTCGAGTTCCGTATGCTGGGCTCGTCCCAGTCCATCGCCAGCCCCAACGTGGTGCTCAACACCATCATGGCCCAGGAGCTGGAGGAATTTGCGGACATCCTGGAGCAGTCCAACGACTTCCAGACGGACCTGCAGAATCTGCTGCACGACACCTTCAAGGCTCACCAGCGCATCATCTTCAACGGCAACGGCTATGGGGAGGATTGGGTGCAGGAGGCCCAGCGCCGGGGGCTCAGCAACCTGCGGGACACCGTGGACTGCATGCCCGCCTATATTGACCCCAAGAACATCCGTCTGTTCGCCGGACACAATATTCTCAGCGAGACGGAAATGCGCGCCCGGTACGAGATCCACCTGGAGAATTACTGCAAGGTCACGGCCATCGAGGCGTCCACCCTGCGGGACATGGTCCTGCGGGGCATCCTGCCGGCAGTGAACCGCTATACGGCGGACCTGACCCAGGCCATCCTGCACAAGCGGGAGCTGGTGGTCCCCTGCCGGGTGGAGGAGGACCTGCTGCAAAAGCTGTCCACCCTTACCGGCAGTCTGTACGACACCATGGCGGCCATAAACGAAGCCATGGACAAGGCCCCCGATGCCGAGGGCGGCATCGACGCAGCCCGGTATTACCGGGAGGAGATCGTCCGCCGCATGGAGGAGGCCCGCCAGTCCATCGATCAGCTGGAGTCCCTGACCGCTGCGAAATACTGGCCCTACCCCACCTACGCAGACATTCTGTTCTCCGTGTAAATACACAGAAAGCCCCCGGGGTCTACCGATCGGGAGACCTCCGGGGGCTCTTGCGATTCTTTCTGCGACATACCGATTGTCACGGACCGGGGGCAGACGGACGGAAAAGGCGCTTAAATAAATTGAAAGCAGGCGCAAAAAATCCCGCCGGAAAGGGCGGGACCAAATCTACCATACCACGCAGGCGGATAGAATGCAAGGAAAAGTTCCGCATATTTTGCAATTTTGGCTGTTTGTGCAGGGATGGCGGCAGAATGATTCTTTATTTTGATAAATATTCCGTCTTGACGAGGAAATACCGCGGCAGTAGAATTTGAAAGTATTTTAACGTGGTATTCTGCGGGTAAGGAGTGGTCACGATGAAGCATATCTTTGTTACCGGCGGCGTGGTGTCCGGGTTGGGAAAGGGCATCTGCGCGGCATCCCTGGGGCGGCTGCTGAAGCAGCGGGGCTTCCGGGTGAAAAATCAGAAGTTTGACCCCTATTTTAATGTGGATCCCGGCACCATGAGCCCCTTTCAGCACGGCGAGGTGTTCGTCACCGATGACGGCGCGGAGACGGATCTGGATCTGGGCCACTATGAGCGCTTCGTGGACGAATCCCTGACGGGGAACGCGTCGGTGTCCTCGGGCAAGGTGTTCTGGAATGTGCTGAACCGGGAACGCCAGGGCGGCTATCTGGGCGGCACCGTCCAGATCATCCCCCATGTTACCGACGAGATCAAGCGCCGCATCTATGCCATGGACGACGGTCAGACCGACATCATCATTACTGAGGTAGGCGGCACCGTGGGCGATATTGAGAGCCAGCCCTATCTGGAGGCCATCCGCCAGGTGGCGGCAGAAAAGGGCCGGGAAAACGTGCTGTATATCCATGTGCCCCTGGTGGTGTCCATCCCCGGCACCGGTGAGCTGAAAAGCAAGCCCACCCAGCACTCCGTGAAGGAGCTGCTGTCCGTGGGCATTCAGCCGGATATCCTGGTGTGCCGCACCGACAGTCCCCTGCCGGAGGACCTGCGGCGGAAGATCGCTCTGTTCTGCAACATGGAGGAGGACTGCGTTATCCAGAATCTGACGGCCTCCACCCTGTATGAGGTGCCGCTGCTGCTGGAGAAGGAGGGCCTGTGCCGGGTGGCCTGCCGGAAGCTGGGCCTGCCCCAGCGGGAGCCGGATCTGGCGGAATGGACAGCGCTGGTCCGCCGCATCAACGGCGTACACAAGACCGTGCAGATCGCCCTGGTGGGCAAATATACCGGCCTCCACGACGCCTATCTCAGCGTGGTGGAGTCCCTGTTCCATGCGGGGACGGCCTGCGACGCCAAGGTGAACATCAAATGGGTGGACTCCGAGGGCCTGACGGCGGAAAACGTTGGCCGGGTGCTGGGAGATTGCTCCGGCGTTCTGGTGCCCGGCGGCTTCGGCGACCGGGGTATCGAGGGCATGATCCTGGCAGCACAGTACGCCCGGGAGAACGACGTACCGTATTTCGGCATCTGCCTGGGCATGCAGATCGCCGTCATTGAATATGCCCGGCATGTGGCCGGGTGGGCCGACGCCCACAGCGCCGAATTCTCCGGCCTTACCGCCCATCCCGTCATCGCACTGATGCCCGATCAGGTAGGCGTCACCGCCAAGGGCGGCACCATGCGGCTGGGCAAATACCCCTGCGTGCTGGCAGATGGTACCCTGGCCCGGAACGCCTACGGTACCGCCGAGATCTCCGAGCGGCACCGGCACCGGTATGAATTCAACAACCAGTTCCGGCAGGAGCTCCAGGATGCCGGGCTGCGGCTGGCGGGGCTGTCTCCGGACGGCCACCTGGTGGAGATCGTGGAGGAACCCGGGAACACCTGGTTTGTGGGCGTTCAGTTCCACCCGGAGTTCAAGAGCCGCCCCAACCGGCCCCATCCCCTGTTCGTGGGCTTTGTGCAGGCCTCCCTGAACAAGCAGGGCTGACGGCGGCAGGCCATGGCGCATACACTGGAATGCGGAAACGGCTCCCGCGGCAGCGCGGGAAAATCCATCCGTTTTCCGGGAGGAGTTCTATGGCTTCCTTTACCAATATGGCAACGTTATCCTATAACGGCAGCCAGATCAATTCCAACGTGGTCACTGGCGAGCTGCTGGACGCCCTGACCGTTACCAAGACGGCGGTGTCCGGCAGCTACCGGCCCGGGGACACGGTAACGTATGTGGTGACCCTGACCAATACCGGCACGGCGCTGACCGGGCTGACCCTGACCGACGACCTGGGCGGCTATACCGCCGGGGGCCAGACGGTGTATCCCCTGGCCTATGAGGCGGGCACCCTCCACTATTACACCGGCGGCACGGAGCAGACCGCCCCGGCAGTGACGGCGGGGCCGCCGATGACCGTTACCGGCGTGACTGTCCCCGCCGGAGGCAACGTCACCCTGGTGTATCAGGCACGGGTCACGGAGTTCGCCCCGCCGGGGGTGGAGGGCGAGATCCGCAACACCGTCACCGTTACCGGCGGCGGGCTGGCGGCTCCCCTGACGGCCACGGCCACCACGGCGGCGCAGGCCGCACCGGAGCTGAGCATCAGCAAGGCTCTGTGCCCCGCTGTGGTCACCGGCAATGGGCCCCTGACCTATACCTTTACCGTTCAAAACACCGGCAGCACTGCCCTGACCGGCCAGGAGGGCGCGGTGATCACCGATACCTTTGAACCCACCCTGACCATCACCGGCGTCACCTTTAACGGTGCAGCCTGGACGTCGCCGGAGGATTACACCTACGACGCCGCCACCGGCGCGTTTGCCACCGTGGCCGGGAAGCTGACGGTGCCGGAGGCCACGTTTACCCAGAACGCCGACGGCTCCTGGACCGTCACCCCGGGACAAAGCGTCCTGACGGTAACGGGCACCGTATGACCTGAGCATTGACCAGCCGCGCCTGCCGTTTTCCCGGTGAGCGCGGCTGGTTTTCAAAAAGACCCCATGATTTGAAAAAAATACTTGCAAAATGGGATGGGATATGATATCCTATCATGGCGTAAAAAGGGCGGTCCTCTGCCGCCGGCGCTCCGGGATGGAGTGAGCGCCGCACACATGACGGCACGAACGCCTATATAAACAGGAGGAAATATCCATGGATCTGATCAAAGCACTGAACAAGGAGCAGCTGGAGAAGGAAGTCCCCCAGGTGCAGGTGGGCGATACCGTCCGCGTGCACGTGAAGGTCAAGGAAGGCGCCCGCGAGCGTATCCAGGTCTTTGAGGGCACCGTCATTGCCAAGAAGCACGGCGGTATTGAGGAGACCTTCACCGTCCGCCGTATCTCCTACGGCGTGGGCGTGGAGAAGGTATTCCCCGTTCACTCCCCCTCCATCGCCACCATCGAGGTGGTCCGTCACGGCTTCGTGCGCCGCGCCAAGCTGTACTACCTGCGCGACCGCGTCGGTAAGGCTGCCAAGGTCAAGGAGAAGCTGTAAGCCGTATCCCCCGAAAAAAGAACGAACGCCTGCTGTGTGCAGGCGTTTTTTCTTTTGCCAAGGGGCCTGGAATATGATATAATTGTATGGTTATGAAGTATGCGTAAGAGGTGATAAATATGCAGGTAGACAATCTCAGCTGGTTCCCCGGGCACATGACCAAGACCCGGCGGATGATCACGGCGGAAATCAAGAATATGGATGCGGTGTGCGAAATTCTGGACGCGCGCATTCCCCTGTCCAGCCGGAACCCGGATGTGGACGAACTGACGGCGGGGAAGCCCCGCCTGGTGGTGCTGAACCGGGTAGACCAGGCGGACCCCGGCGAGACCCGCCGCTGGGCGGCGTATTTCCGGGGAAAGGGCTATGCCGTCCTGGAGGCCAATGCCAAGGGCGGTGCAGGTACCGCCCAGTTTGCCGCCGCCGTCCGGGAGCTGCTGCGGGACAAGCTGGCGGCCTGGGCCGATCGGGGCCAGGTGGGCCGCACCGTGCGGGTCATGGTGCTTGGCATCCCCAACGTGGGCAAATCCACCTTTATCAACAAGGTGGCCCATCGCAAGACCGCCCGGGCCGAGGACCGGCCCGGCGTCACCCGCAGTAAGCAGTGGGTGCCGGTGGACAGCACTCTGGAGCTGCTGGACACCCCGGGGATCCTGTGGCCCCGGTTCGACGACCCGGAGGTAGGCAAGCGCCTGGCCTTCACCGGCGCCATCAAGGACGATGTGGTGGACATGGAGGAGCTGGCCTGCTGCCTGATGGACTACCTGTCCCGGCGATATGCGCCGGTGCTGGCGGAGCGGTATAAAATTGAGGTGGAGCCGGAGAACAGCGGATATGACCTGCTGGAAAAGGCCGGGCGGAAGCGGGGCTTTCTCATGCAGGGAGCCCAGGTGGACACCCAGCGCATGGCCCGGGTCCTGCTGGACGAGTTCCGGGGCGGCAAGCTGGGGCGGTTCACCCTGGAAACGGTGGAGGATGCCCAATGAGACCGGATGATTCCCTGGAACAGGCGGCCCGAAAGCGGGGCTATGCCCTGGTGTGCGGCTGCGACGAGGCGGGAGCCGGGCCCCTGATGGGGCCGGTGTGCGCGGGTGCTGTGATCCTGCCGGAGGGGTGCGATATCCCGGGGCTGGACGACTCCAAGAAGCTGACGGAGAAAAAGCGCGAGGCCCTGTACGGTGTCATCACCGAAAGGGCCATTGCCTGGGCCGTGGCCTCCGTCAGTGCGGCGCAGATCGATGCCACGGACATTTTAAGCGCCCGCATCAAGGCCATGGAACTGGCCATCGAGGCCCTTTCCCTGTCCCCGGACTATGCCCTCATCGACGGCAACCGGGACCATGGGCGGTGCGCCTCCATCGACCTCCCTCATGAGACGGTGGTAGGCGGCGACGGGCGCAGCATCTCCATTGCAGCAGCGTCCATCCTGGCCAAGGTCACCCGGGACCGGTATGTGACGGAGGTGCTGGACAAGGAGTACCCCCAATATCACTTCGCCCAGCACAAGGGCTACGCCACCAAGCTGCACTATGCCATGCTGGACCAATACGGCCCCTGCCCGGAGCACCGGCAGTCGTTCCTGGTCAAGTGGAAGGAGCGCCGGTCATGAGCCGGGCGGAGGGCACCTGGGGCGAGGCGGAGGTGGCCAACTATCTGCGCCGCCGGGGGTATACCCTGCTGGCCCACGGCTTTCACTGCCGGTTCGGGGAGATCGATCTGATCGCCCGAAAGGACGGGGTGCTGTGCTTCGTGGAGGTCAAGACCCGGACCAACCTGTCCTGCGGCCTGCCCCGGGAGTACGTGACGCCCCAGAAGCAGCAGCGGCTGCGGAAAACGGCGGCGTGGTATCTGATGGTGAAGGACCTGGACTGCCCCGCCCGCTTCGACGTGGCGGAGGTGTACGCCGACGGACCGCACCCCCAGAAGGCCGCCCGCATAGAGTACATTGAAAACGCATTTTGAGGTGACATATGGAACATATCCCCTATTTTGACGCGCACTGCGATACCATTTACCGCTGCCTGCGTACCGGAGCGCAGCTGCGGGAAAACGATGGTCATCTGGATCTGCGCCGGGCATCGGCCTTCGGGCGGTTCGCCCAGGTGTTCGCCCTGTACCAGGACCCGGAGGAGGTTCCCCAGGGCAGCACCATGGTCCGGGAGGGACAACTCCTACATCAGAAGTTCCTGCGGGAGATGGAGCAGAACCGGGACGTCATTGTCCCCTGCCGCACCGGCGCAGAGGTGGACCGGGCCGTGGCAGACGGGAAAATGGCGGCGATTCTCTCCATAGAGGGGGCCGAGCTCATAGGCTGTGACCCGGGACAGGTGGAGACGGCGGCGGAATGGGGCGTGCGGTTTCTCAACCCCGTGTGGAACTGGCCCAATGTCCTGTCCGGCACCAACTGCCGGGACACGGATCGGGGCCTCTCCCCTCTTGGCGCCGACTTCCTGCGGCAGCTGGAGGCGTGCCATATCTTCCCCGACGTGTCCCACATCAGCGACCCGGGGTTCTGGGACGTGGTGCGCCTGGCCCGGGGGCCGGTGGTGGCCACCCACTCCAACAGCCGGGCCCTGTGCCCCCACCGGCGCAATCTCACCGACGACATGTTCCGGGCCATCCGGGACTCCGGCGGTGTGGTGGGGCTGAACCTGTACCGGCCGTTTGTGGGTCCGGCGGGCACCATGGAGGAGCTGGTGGCCCATGTGGAGCATTTTCTGGAGCTGGGCGGGGAGAAAGCTCTGTGCCTGGGCGGCGATCTGGACGGCTGCGGGACCCTGGCCGCCGGAATGCAGGGCGTCCAGGACATGCCCCGCCTGTGGCAGGCCCTGGCAGCCCGGGGCTATCCCCAGGCCCTGCTGGAGGACCTGTTCTGGAACAATCTGCGCAGCATACTCTGATACGAGAAAGGAGGTGCCGTATGGCGCTGTATGCCATTGGCGATCTGCATCTGTCCCTGGGGTCCGACAAGCCCATGGAGATTTTCGGGGACGGCTGGAAGGACTATGTGGCCCGCATCCGGGAGGGATTCTCCGTGCTGACGGCGGATGACGTCACCGTGCTGTGCGGCGACCTGTCCTGGGGCATGAGCCTGGAGGAATCGCTGGAGGATTTCCGGTTCATCGACGCCCTGCCGGGGAAGAAGTACCTGCTCAAGGGCAACCACGACTACTGGTGGAACACCGCCGCCAAAATGGAGCGGTTCTTTGCGGAAAACGGCCTGACCACCATGGAGATCCTCCACAACAACTGCCGCTTTTACGGGGACGTGGCCCTGTGCGGCACCCGGGGGTGGTTCTATGAGCTGGACAACCAGGGCACCCACAACGAAAAGGTGCTGCTGCGGGAGGTAGGGCGGCTGGAAACCTCCCTGAAGGCGGCAGGCGACCGCGAGAAGCTGTGCTTCCTCCATTATCCGCCGCTGTATCAGGGGTACCAGTGCCCGGAGATTCTGCGGCTGCTGCGGGAATACGGCGTGAAGGTGTGCTGCTACGGCCATCTCCACGGTGCTTCTCACCGCCGGGCCCTGCAGGGAGACCGGGGCGGAACCGTGTTTTACATGGTCTCCGGGGATTATTTGGGCTTCCATCCTAAAAAAATTTGTGATTAGAGCAAAAAAGTGTGGAAATTGAAATTGTTTTCTGCTATTATATAGAATTGCATTGATACGATTTAATGCTGAACGGAGGAAAAATCAAAATGAGTGTAAAATCCTGTGAAAAACTGGACAAGAGCAAGGTCGCACTGACCATCGAAGCAGATGCCGCCGCCTTTGAGGCCGCCATCAACAAGGCTTACCTGAAGCAGCGCGGCAAGATCAGCGTTCCCGGCTTCCGCCCCGGCAAGGCTCCCCGCAAGATGATCGAGAGCATGTACGGCGCAGAGGTCTTCTATGAAGAAGCAGTGAATATCCTTCTGCCCGACGCCTATGAGGACGCCGTGAAGGAGCAGGAGCTGAAGGTCGTGGGCTATCCCGAGGTGGAGCTGGAGTCCTGCGGCAAGGACGGCGTGGTGTTCAAGTGCACCGTGGCCGTGTATCCCGAGGTGACTCTGGGCCAGTATAAGGGCCTGGAGGCCCCCAAGGCTGAGGTCAACGTCACCGACGAGGACGTGGAGAACCGTCTGAACGAGATGGCCGACCGCAACAGCCGTCTGGTCAGCGTGGAGCGCGAGATCCAGAAGGGCGACACCGCCGACATCGACTTTGAGGGCTTTGACAACGGTGTGCCCTTCGACGGCGGCAAGGGTGAGAACTTCGACCTGGAGATCGGCTCCGGCAGCTTCGTCCCCGGCTTTGAGGATCAGCTGGTGGGCATGAAGGCCGGCGAGGAGAAGGACATTGACATCACCTTCCCCGAGAACTATACCCCCGAGCTGGCCGGTAAGCCCGTGGTGTTCCATGTGAAGGTCAACGAGGTCAAGCACAAGGAGGTCCCCGCCATCGACGACGAGTTCGCCAAGGACGTGTCCGAATTCGACACCCTGGAGGAGCTGAAGGCCGATACCCGCAAGAAGCTGACGGACGACCGCGAGGCCGCCGCCCAGCGTGCCTTTGAGGACGCCCTGATGCAGAAGGTGGCCGACGGCATCCAGGCCGACATCCCCGATGAGATGGTGGACGTTCAGGCCCAGCAGATGATGGAGAACTTCCAGCAGCAGCTGGCCGCCCAGGGCATTCCCTTTGACCAGTATCTGAAGATGACCAACACCACCGAGGACGATTTCAAGAAGCAGGCCCATGACCCCGCCGTGCAGCAGGTCCGCATGGATCTGGCCGTGGCCGCCCTGGTGAAGGCCGAGAACCTGGAGGCCACCGCCCAGGAGATCGAGGATGAGCTCAAGACCGTGGCCGACAAGTACGGCATGGATCTGGACACCATCAAGAAGTATCTGCCCGAGGCCGACGTCCGTGAGCAGGTCCTGCGCAGCAAGGCCATCAAGGCTGTGGCCGACGCCGCTGTGGCCGTGGCTCCCGTGGTGGAGGAGTCCCAGGAAGAAGCCAAGCAGGAAGAGGAAAAGAAGGACGCGGAATAATTATCCGGCGTTCCCTGCTTGAGATACCACGCGGGCGGGTATAATTGGGTAGAGTTTCATCTATTTGTACAGGAGGTATTTTCTATGAGTTTAGTCCCTTATGTTGTGGAGCAGACCAACCGGGGTGAGCGTTCTTATGACATCTTTTCCCGGCTGCTGAACGACCGCATCATCTTCCTGGGCGAAGAGGTCAATGATACCACCGCCAGCCTGGTGGTGGCCCAGCTGCTGTATCTGGAGGCCCAGGACCCCGACAAGGATATCCAGATGTACATCAACAGCCCCGGCGGTTCCGTTACCGCGGGTATGGCCATCTACGATACCATGCAGTATATCAAGTGCGACGTGTCCACCATCTGCATCGGCATGGCTGCCAGCATGGGCGCGTTCCTGCTGTCCTCCGGCGCACGGGGAAAGCGCATCGCCCTGCCCAATGCGGAGATTATGATCCACCAGCCCTCTGCCGGGACCCAGGGTAAGGTCACGGATATGGAGATCGACGTGGAGCATTTCCTGAAGCTGAAAAAGCGCCTGAACCAGATTCTGGCCGACAACACCGGCAAGGATCCCGAACAGGTGAAGCAGGACTCCGAGCGGGATCACTGGATGCTGGCCGAGGAGGCCCGGGAATACGGCCTGGTGGACAAGGTCATTTACAAGAGGTAACCAATGGCAGACGATAAGAAATCCCTGCGGTGCTCCTTCTGCGGTAAGGCGGAGAATCAGGTGCACCGCATGATCCAGGGCCCCGGCGTGCGCATCTGCGACGAGTGCGTCCAGCTGTGCATGTCCATTCTGGACGACGGGTATCAGCCCGGCCCCGAGGCCGGGTACGAGACCCCGGACCAGCTGCCCACTCCCCGGGAGATCAAGGCGGTACTGGATCAGTACGTCATCGGTCAGGACGCCGCCAAGGTGGCCCTGTCCGTGGCGGTCTACAACCACTATAAGCGCATTTTCTTCGGCGGCGGCGAGGATGTGGAGCTGCAAAAGAGCAACATCCTGATGATCGGGCCCACGGGCTCCGGCAAGACCCTGTTTGCCCAGACCTTGGCCCGGGTGCTGAAGGTCCCCTTCGCCATCGCCGATGCCACCACCCTCACCGAAGCCGGTTATGTGGGCGACGACGTGGAAAACATTCTGCTGCGGCTTCTGCAGGCGGCGGATTTCGACGTGGAGCTGGCGGAGCACGGCATCATCTATGTGGACGAGATCGACAAGATCGCCCGCAAGAGCGAGAACACCTCCATTACCCGGGACGTGTCCGGCGAGGGCGTGCAGCAGGCGCTGCTGAAAATCCTGGAGGGCACCGTGGCCAACGTTCCGCCCCAGGGCGGCCGGAAGCATCCCCACCAGGAGTTCATCCAGGTGGACACCCACAACATTCTGTTCATCTGCGGCGGTGCGTTCGACGGGCTGGAGAAGATCATCGAGCAGCGCACCGACCGCAAGGGCATCGGCTTCGACGCCGTTGTGGAGAGTAAGGCAGAGCGCCGGACCGGGCAGCTGCTGAAGGAGGTCCAGCCCCATGATCTGCTGAAGTTCGGCATTATCCCCGAGCTGGTGGGCCGTTTGCCGGTGATCGCCGCTCTGGACGGCCTGAACCGGGAGGATCTGGTCCGTATCCTGACAGAGCCGAAAAACGCCCTGGTCAAGCAGTATCAGAAGCTGTTTTCCTATGACGATGTGAAGCTGGTGTTCGAGCCGGATGCTCTGGAGGCCGTGGCCGACAAGGCCATCGAGCGCAACATCGGTGCCCGTGGCCTGCGGGCTGTCATGGAGGGAGTTCTGACCCCCATCATGTACGATATTCCCTCGGACCACACCATCGAACAGGTGACCATCACCGCCGGTGCCGTCAAGGACGGTGCGGAGCCGGTGATCCTGCGGGACCCCAATCACCACCGGTCCCACAAGGACAGCGACGCGCCGGCGTCCTGAAACAACCAACAAGGGGGAGAGACGCTTGCGCCTCTCCCCTCTTGCCCTATTGTACTTTCCCTATCGCAAAGGAGATACCCTTATGACCACACAAAATATGCCCGTGCTGGCTCTGCGGGGGCTGACCGCCTTCCCGGGCCAGACGCTGAGCTTCGACGCGGAGCGCGAGATATCCATCCTGGCACTGGAGAACGCCATGGAGGGCGACCGGGAGCTGCTGCTGGTAACCCAGCGGGAGATTGGCGTCCAGGAGCCTCAGGAGGAGGATCTGTACGCCATCGGCACCGTGTGCCGTATCTTCCAAATCGTCAAGACCTCGGATACCGGCGTGCGGGTCATCGCCGGGGGACTGCACCGGGCGGCCATCCGCCGCCTGTGGCAGACAAAGCCCTTCCTCCAGGCCAACGTGGACCTGCTGGAGGACGAGGGTTGGCGGGCCACGGACCGCACCGAGGCCCTGACCCGGCGGACCTACGCCCTGTTTGGCCGGTATCAGGAGCTGGTGGGGAATCTGTCCGATCAGCTGGTGGCCTCGGTGCTGGATATCCGGGACCCCGGCGAGCTGGCGGACACCATCGCCGCCAACATCAACCTCCGGCACCAGGACCGCCAGCGGGTGCTGGAGGAGCTGCACCCCGTCCGGCGGCTGATGATCATGAACGAGATCCTGCTCCACGAGGTTGACATCGCCGCCCTGGAGTCGGATATTGACCAGAAGGTCCGCCAGCGGGTGGGCCAGGTCCAGCGGGACATGGTCCTGCGGGAGCAGCTCCATGTATTGCAGCACGAGCTGGGCGAGGACGGCGACGACGAGCTGTACGAGTACGAGGAGCGGATCGGCCGCTGCCGTGCCTCGGACGAGGTTCGGGAGAAGCTCATGAAGGAGCTGCACCGCCTGTCCAAGCAGCCCTTCGGCAGCGCCGAGGGTGCGGTGATCCGGAACTATCTGGACGTGTGCCTGGACGTGCCCTGGGGCGTGGAGACCCACGACCGGGCTGATGTGGAGCAGGCCCGGAAAATTCTGGACCGTGACCACTACGGCCTGGAGAAGGTGAAGGAGCGCATCCTGGAGTTCATCGCCGTGCGGCAGCTGAACCCCCAGGCCAAGGGAAAAATTCTGTGCCTGGTGGGCCCTCCCGGCGTGGGAAAGACCTCCATCGCCCTGTCGGTGGCCAAGGCCATGCACCGGAAGCTGTCCCGGCTGAGCCTGGGCGGCGTCCGGGATGAGGCGGATATCCGCGGCCACCGGAAAACCTACATAGGGGCCATGCCCGGCCGCATCATTGACGCCGTCATCCGCAGCGGATCCATGAATCCCCTGCTGGTGCTGGACGAGATCGACAAGCTGGCCAGCGATATGCGGGGCGACCCGGCGTCAGCCCTGCTGGAGGTGCTGGACAGTGAGCAGAATCATGCCTTCCGGGATCACTTCCTGGAGGTGCCGGTGGACCTGAGCCGGGTGATGTTCATCACCACCGCCAACACCCTGGACACCATCCCCCGTCCCCTGCTGGACCGGATGGAGGTCATCGAGCTGAGCAGCTATACCGACGAGGAAAAGCTGCAGATCGCCAAGCAGCACCTGCTGCCCAAGCAGCTGAAGGAGCACGGCCTGAAAAAGGCCCAGCTGCGCATCAGCGACGACGCCATCCGCCGGGTCATCGCGGCCTATACCAGGGAATCCGGCGTCCGGGTGCTGGAGCGGCAGCTGGGCAAGCTCTGCCGTAAGGCTGCTATGCAGCTGGTAGACGGCGACGTGAAGCGTGTGGACATCACCGACAAGAATCTCCGGGACCTGCTGGGCGTGGAGCAATACACCGACTCCGTTCACAGCGACCGGGACCAGGTGGGCGTGGTCAACGGCCTGGCCTGGACCCAGGTAGGCGGCGAGATCCTGGAGGTAGAAGCCCAGGCCCTGGACGGCAGCGGCAAGCTGGAGCTGACCGGCAACCTGGGCACCGTGATGCAGGAATCCGCCAAGGCGGCGCTGACGTGTCTGCGCAGCCGGTGGGAGGAGCTGGGCCTGACCCGGGACTTCTATAAGACCAAGGACATCCATGTCCACTTCCCGGAGGGAGCCGTGCCCAAGGACGGCCCATCGGCGGGAATCGCCATCACCACCGCTATGCTGTCGGCGCTGTCCGGGCGGCCGGTTCGCGGCAGCGTAGCCATGACCGGCGAGGTGACCCTCCGGGGCCGGGTGCTGGCCATTGGCGGTCTGAAGGAGAAAACCATGGCCGCCCTGCGCAGCGGCGTACATACGGTCATCATCCCCCGGGACAATGTCAAGGATCTGGAGGAGATCGACCAGACAGTCCGGGCCGGACTGCACTTCGTCCCCGTGGACACCGTGGACCAGGTGTTTGAAGCGGCGCTGGCCGCACCTCGGGGCGAGCACGCCGCACCCCGGCACCGTGCGTCACCGGAGGCCCCTGCGGCGCTTCCGGTGTAAAGGAGGAACACTTGCCATGCCTATCAACTACAACAAGGCGGAATTTATCCGCTCGGCGGTCCGTCCCGATGCCTTTATCCGGGACGGGCGGCCCCAGGTAACCTTTGCCGGACGCTCCAACGTGGGCAAGTCCTCCGTCATCAACCGCCTGCTGAACCGGAAGAATTTTGCCCGGGTGGGGGCCACCCCCGGCAAAACCACCCAGGTGAACTACTTTCTCATCGACAACCGCGTCTATCTGACGGACCTGCCCGGCTACGGCTACGCCAAGGTCAGCAAGGAGGAGCGGGAACGCTGGGGACGGCTGATGGAGTCGTATTTCCAGGCGCCCGGGCTCATTACCCTGGGTGTCCTGATCGTGGACGCCCGGCACAAGCCCACGGCGGACGATGTCACCATGTTTCAGTGGTTCCGGGGCACCGGCTGCCCGGTGGTGGTGGTGGCCAACAAGCTGGACAAGCTGAAGAAAAGTGAAATAGACCCCAACCTGCAGGTGATCCGGGACACCCTGGAGCTGGAGGAGCAGGACTGCCTGGTGCCGTTCTCCGCCGAAAAGGGCACCGGCAAAACGGAGCTGCTGTCGGCCATCTCTCAGCGGCTGGGCGTGTGAGCAGAGAGGAGCAGGTGCATGAGATTGCGGTAAGTTGCGGCAAATGAAAAATTTGACGCAGGAGGTCATATCATGACAGCATTTCATATCCGTCCCTATGAGCACTACTGCACGGAGGAAATACTCCCCCTGTATGAGGCAGTGGGCTGGACCAACTATACCCAGCGGCCGGACATGCTGCGGGACGCCTTTGCCGGGTCCAGGGATGTGCTGGCGGCCTACGACGGCACACAGCTGGTGGGAATTTTACGCGCTGTAGGCGACGGCGCGTCCATTCTGTATGTGCAGGATATCCTGGTGCAGCCCCGTTGGCAGCGCCGAGGCGTCGGCTCCGCACTGATGCAGGCGCTGCTGGCCCGTTGGCCGCAGATATACCAGACGATGCTCTGCACCGACGACACCCCCAAGACCGTGAGCTTCTATGAGTCCCTGGGATTTACGGACCTGCGGGCCCTGGGGGCCCGGGGATTCATGCGGATACATCGGGAGTAGTCCCCTCCCCCGCCGGCAAAACCTAACCTTTGGTTAATAGCAATTTTTGTAAGTCCACTGTACAATGAATGTACAGTGGACTTATTATATTGAGGAGGAAAGACCATGCGAAAATTCAGCCTTTTCCTGCTGCTGTGCGGTCTGGTGCTGTGCCTGGCGTCCTGTGGGCCCAAGGAGACCACCCCGGATGATGATATCGTCGGCGATGACTGGCGCACCTGGGGCACCATCCAGGACACCGGTACCATGACCCGTGGCGGCGATAGCACCGATGTGTGCATCTGCGTGAGCGACGATGGAGCCAAGCTCTATTACGACCTTCCGGAGCAGGAGCTCTATGGCAGCGTAGTGTTCCCGGAGTCCATCGACGGAGCCGCCGGCTGCTATCAGGACACGGATTTCACCGACCTGGACGGCGACGGCAACAGCGACATGCAGATGACCTTTAACGTAGACGGCCAGTACCAGACGTATGTGTGGTACTGGAACGCGGTCAACGGCCAGTTTATGGACACGCTGGCGGAGTAAGGAGGTCACTATGAAGAAGCTATCCCGGCTGGCAGTCATGCTGGCGCTGGTGCTGGCCCTGACGGCGTGCAGCGGCGGCGCAGATACGCCGTCCCCCGACGAGCAGACGGAGGGGCAGCATCCGGTGACGGATGCCGCAAAGCTGGAGGGCCAGTGGACGTCCCCCTCGGGGAATATTCTGTCCTTTTCGGCAGACCAGGGCCGCTATACCTACCAGACCTTCACCGGCCGCACGGGGCAGGGCCCCTATGACGCCGCTGCCGATGTGCCTACCATCGACTTTGACGGCTTCCTGTACGATTTTATTCTCCGGGACGACGGGGTGCTGCTGCCCAATCAGAACGGCAGCGGCGGCGACGCGGAAAGCATCGACCACTTCACCTTCCGCCGCAGCAGCGATGCCCGGATAGATCTGTGGGAGCTCTCGGACCTGAGCGGCGTGTGGCAGAACGCTCTGGGTGAGACCCTGGTCATCGACGCAGACCGCATGGCGTATCTGAGCTACACCAGACTATCCATGGGCAGCGGCACCATCGGGGACGACCAGGACGGCAAGGGACCGTATCTGGCCATGAACGGACGCATTTACCTGTCCCCCGGCCTGGATAAGGACCGGTTCACCCTGCTGGGCCAGGATGCGGACGGCAGCTTCTCCGGCGTGTTCTACCCCTACGGCCAGGCAGCGGCCTATACCGGCCTGCCGGGGGCCAGCTTTGAGACCGATGAGGACGGCTATTGCCGCTGGTACAGCGACGGTCACGATGCCTTTTACATTACCGGAAGCTACACCCTGGCAGAGGACGGGCTGGCCTATCGCGACGACGGCCCGGTGTATGCCGCCGGGTTCGACCCCATCCCCTACGATCCCGCCGAGGACTGGGGCGATAGCTGGATGAGCAATTGGGGATAAAGCCTATGAAACAGAGCAAATGCCCCCTGTGTGGGGAGCAATTGAAAAAGGGAAGCACCACCTGCCGTTGCGGCTATCGGGAGACGCTGGCGGAGCAGGAGCTTCTGCGGCGGCTGGCGGTTGCAAGGGATCATCGAGGCCCTGTGCCGGTGTGAAGTCCTGTTTGGTGCAGAAAGAGAGGAGCAATCACATGGATAACAGCACACAGAATATTCAGAAGGGCCGCGCCCTGGCGGGCTTCGGCAAGGTTTTCTCCGGCATCGGCGTGGTCATTCTTGTGGCCGGAGTGATTCTCAGCGCCACGCCCGCCATCGCCGCAGGCGTCATCATCGCCGTCATCGGCGGCGTTATGGGCGCGTCAGGCGGGAAAAAGCTCCAGGGTGCGGCCCAGGGCGGATTGGCCCAGGACGCGCTGCGCGCAGTATTTCAGGAAGCGGAATACCTGCCCCGGCAGCATATTTCCCAGGAAACACTCCAGGCCTCCGGTCTGCCCCTGCCTCAGGCGGAGCGTATGAGCGGCAGCGGTCTGGTCCGGGCCAGGTACCATGGTCGGCCACTGGAGATCAGCAATCTGGAGCTGCTGGACCTGCAGCCCTATCAGGACCCCGCCACCCAAAACTGGGAAAACAACGAGGTGCCGGTTTTCCGCGGACGCTGGATGGCGGCGCAGCTGGGCCGCACCCTCCCCTGCGACCTGCAGGCCGCCCCAAGGGAAAGCTGGCACGGCTGCTGGGCCGGGACGGTTTTTCCTCGGAAGATCCGGAATTTGACAAGCGGTTCAGCGTTCAATGCGGCGATCCTGCTGCGGCGCAGGCACTGCTGTCCCCCCAGGTCATGGACCAGCTGCTGCACCTGGGCAAGGTGTATCTCAGCGTCAAGGCCGACGGACGGGTATTCGCGGCTATCCAGACGGACGAGCCGCTGTTTGACGCCGGAAAGGGCCGTGCGGATCAGATGAAGGAGCGCTTTGCGGGCCAGCTGCGGGACTTTACGGACCTGCTGGACGCTATGAGGGGGTGATCAACATGCCATTTTGGGGAGCCGCTGTGCTGTTCATCCTGGCGGCAGCCGGGTTTTTCGTAGGACGGGCCTGCCTGCGCCGTGGGCCGCGCATCGTCTGCATGATCGTATGCGGCATTGCAGCTGCTGCCAGCGCTGCATACATGCTGCTGACTCTGATCCTGGTAGGCGGCATACAGTAAAAGACAATGCTGCGATGCAGCAATTAACGGGCACAGCAGACAGCGCTGTGCCCGTTATTGCACAATTGCCCTTCGTGTGTTAGGATAGGGGCAAAATATAGTATCCTGCTATGCGGTGCTGCACGTCTTACAGTTCCTTCTTAATGGAGCGGATGGCCCCCTTTTCCAGGCGGCTCACCTGGGCCTGAGAGATACCGATCTCCGCTGATACCTCCATCTGGGTCTTTCCCTGGCCAAAGCGCAGCATGAGGATGCTCCGCTCCCGGGGCGTCAGGTGACCAATGGCGTCCTTCAGGGCAATGTGCTGGATCCAGCCCTCATCGGTGCAGCGGCGATCGCTGACCTGGTCCATGACGCACACGGTGTCGCCGCCCTCGGAGTAAATGGGCTCGTACAGGGACACCGGGTCCACAATGGCATCCATGGCCAACACCACCTCCTCCCGGGGGATATCCAGCTCCCGGGCCAGCTGCTCCACGGTTGGCTCCCGTTGGCTCTGGCGCAGCAGCCGCTCCCGGGCCTGAAGCACCTTATACGCCGTGTCCCGCAGACTGCGGGATACCCGCACGGCGCTGTTGTCCCGGAGATAGCGGCGGATCTCTCCCACGATCATGGGAACGCCATAGGTGGAGAAGCGTACCGGCTGGGTAATATCAAAGTTGTCGATGGCCTTGATCAGGCCGATGCACCCCACCTGGAACAGGTCGTCCATGTTCTCCCCCCTGCTGGTGAACCGCTGGAGCACCGACAGCACCAGCCTCAGGTTGCCGCGGATCAGCCGCTCCCGGGCGTCCATGTCCCCCTGCTTGGTGCGCCGCAGAAGCTCCGTCATCTCATCGTTTTTCAAGACCTCCAGCTTGGCGGTGTTGATGCCGCAGATCTCCACTTTTCCCTGCATTCCCCTACTGCCTCCGTCACTTGGATAAAAACAGTATTCCCGGGGAAAGGTCCCTTATACGGCGGGGCAGAATCCCTCCATCTTCGACCGAATACGCCCGCAGAAATTTTATTGAGATTTTTCAAAAAAAAGCTTGCATTTTCTGTGAGATCGTGGTATTATAACAAAGTCGTCAAGAGACATGCGCCGTTAGCTCAGCTGGATAGAGCGTCTGGCTACGGACCAGAAGGCCGGGGGTTCGAATCCCTCACGGCGTGCCAAAACCGGGAAACTGTGATGGTTTCCCGGTTTTGTTTTCATCATTTTAAGAGAGAACGGCACAGCCAACGCTGTGCCGTTCTCTCTTATCCTGCAATACTCTCTTGTTGACAGATATCTCAGATGAGCACCGCCCGGTGGAACACCTTTTTCCCCTTGCGGATGATCAGGCCGTCGCCGGTAAATTCCTGGCAGCCGAAGGATGCGTCTATGGAATCCACCTTCTTGTCCCCCACGGTGATGCCGCCCTGCTGCACCAGCCGACGGGCCTCTCCCTTGCTGGCGCACAGACCGCACCGGACCAGCAGATTCAGCACGTTGATCTCGCCGCTGCCCAGGTCGTCGCCGGTGAGCTCGGTGGTGGGCATATCCTGAGCGTTAGCGCCGCCGCCAAACAGTGCCCGGGCAGCCTGACGGGCCTTTTCGGCCTCCTCCTCGCCGTGAACCAGCTTCGTCAGCTCATAGGCCAGGATATCCTTGGCCTCGTTGAGCTTTGCGCCCTCCCACTCGGCCATCTCATTGATCTGCTCCAGGGGCAGGAACGTCAGCATCCGGATGCACTTGAGCACGTCGGCGTCGCCCACATTGCGCCAGTACTGATAGAATTCGAAGGGGCTGGTCTTGTTGGGATCCAGCCACACGGCGTTGCCGGCGGTCTTGCCCATCTTGT
>ENA-ORUB01001265-ORUB01001265.1-human-gut-metagenome-genome-assembly--contig:-NODE-1265-length-28432-cov-14.736301_pt1 | contig 28432 bp, 19 predicted proteins | sample MGYA00241918_ERZ509200 | MGnify/ENA primary metagenome ERZ509200 (study PRJEB26280, sample SAMEA2338853) | human gut metagenome | biome: human gut; feature: human-associated habitat; material: faeces... | reverse complement strand
GGACTACCAGGGTATCTAATCCTGTTCGCTCCCCCAGCTTTCGCGCCTCAGCGTCGGTCTCGGCCCAGAGGGCCGCCTTCGCCACCGGTGTTCCACCCGATATCTGCGCATTCCACCGCTACACCGGGTGTTCCACCCTCCCCTACCGGACCCAAGCCGCGGAGGTTCCGGGGGCTTCGGGGGGTTGAGCCCCCCGCTTCGACCCCCGGCCTGCCGGGCCGCCTACGCGCGCTTTACGCCCAATGAATCCGGATAACGCTCGCCCCCTACGTATTACCGCGGCTGCTGGCACGTAGTTAGCCGGGGCTTCTTCTGCAGGTACAGTCTCGACTCTTCCCTGCTGAAAGCGGTTTACGACCCGAAGGCCTCCGTCCCGCACGCGGCGTCGCTGCGTCAGGGTTCCCCCCATTGCGCAAGATTCCCCACTGCTGCCTCCCGTAGGAGTCTGGGCCGTGTCTCAGTCCCAATCTGGCCGGTCGGTCTCTCAACCCGGCTACCCGTTGTCGGCACGGTGGGCCGTCACCCCGCCGTCTACCTGATGGGCCGCGGAGCCATCCCCTCCCGTCGGGGCTTTAGCCCGGGCGCCATGCGGCGCCCGGGGGTATCCGGTATTACCCGTCCTTTCGGGCGGCTATCCCGGGGGAGGGGGCAGGTTCTCCACGTGTTACTCAGCCGTTCGCCACTCGCTTCCCTCCGGAGAGGGGTGCCGTTCGACTTGCATGTGTTAGGCGCGCCGCCAGCGTTCATCCTGAGCCAGGATCGAACTCTCCGTCCAAAATGTATTGGGCCTCGAGCCCGTCCGGTCCTCTCAGTTCATCGCTGATCGGTTCCGTTCGATTCATATGGTTTTAGTATAGGAAAAGGAATTTCTCGGGGCCGCCTCTCGGCGGCCTTGCGAAAAACAAATCCAAGTTAGACCATTTCAAATGGTTCGATGTCTGCCCGGATGCGACACTGAAGTGAGTGTCCATCCTCGCAGTATCCGGTTCTCAAGGTGCACGCCTGCGCCGGTTCCCGGTTCGACCGGGCCGCGCGGCAAGGAGATATATTGCCAGACCGGAGGGGCCCCGGGGGCGGGAATCTGGCACTCCATATTTTGTTCACAAATGAATCGATCCTTCAGTTGTTCCACTGAAGTCATGTCTGAAGCATCGGCTTCTGGTATTGGCGATGACCAGCTGGTTTATAGGTGTTGAGGCGTCGGCCATCTCTGCTGGGCTACTTTACTCTAAAGACATTAGGTTTTGGTTTCCTGTCGGTAAAAGGCTGGTTTTGGCCGCCAGGCGTCCTTATATATAGAGAAGATCTGGTTCGAACCCGTGCCGCGGCAACAAAAAAAGCGGCCGGCATCCACCAGTCGCTTCTCTATTCTATGGTGGGCCGTCAGGGGTTCAGCCTGCTCCGCAGGCGGCCGCTGCGGCGCTTTCGCGCCTTGCGCGCTGCGCTGGCAAACGCTCGCGCGTTTCCTCAGCTCCGCGCCCTTTCGGGTTCGAACCCGTGCCGCGGTAACAAAAAAGCGGCCGGCATCCGCCAGTCGCTTTTCTATTCTATGGTGGGCCGTCAGGGGTTCGAACCCTGGACCTTGGGATTAAAAGTCCCCTGCTCTGCCAGCTGAGCTAACGGCCCGCGGGTGGCATTGTACCACGGTCTGGGACTATTCCCAACTCCATTGGCCGTTCTGGAAAATCACAACTTCGCGTCCATCGGGCGTAATGCCCACAATATCGATGTCGTCCGTGCCAATCATAAAGTCGACGTGCGTGCTCGAAACGTTGACGCCATGCTCCAAGAGCTCCTCCTTGGACATGTCATATCCACCCTCAATGCACTCGGGGAAGCCGACTCCTAGCGCAAGATGACAGCTGGCGTTCTCGTCATAAAGCGTGTCGTAGAACAGAACGCCACTTTCGCGAATCGGCGTGTTCTTGGAAATGAGCGCGACCTCTCCCAGATGAGCAGCGCCCTCGTCAGTATCGATGATACTTGCGAGTGTCGCCTTTCCCACACGGGCGTCGTAATCCACCACACGACCGTTCTCGAACTTAATCCAAAAATCGTCGACCTTGTTACCGTGATGGATAAGCGGCATTGCGGAATAGACGATTCCGTCAGCACGCATACGATCGGGCGAGGTGAAGACCTCCTCGGTGGGGATGTTAGGGAAGAAGGGGTGACCGTCGGGGGTCTCGCCCTTACCGCCGGCCCACTCATGCCCCTTCGTCATACCGATTACCAGGTCGGTTCCATTCGAAGCGGTATAGCGCAGACAGTCAAAACGATTGTCGTTCAGGAAGCGCAAGTTCTTTTCGAACGCCGCGTCATGAAGCTCCCAGTCGCTCTCCGGGTCCTGGCCATCGGCGCGAGCGGTGTGCAGAATCGCATTCCATAGTTTATAGATTGCAACCTCATCGGCGTCTCCCGGGAACACCTCGCGCGCCCAAGCCACGACCGGAGCGCCGGCGATGCACCACGGATTGATGTTGTAATCCAGTCCACGGCGGAAAACTTTGCACTGCGTATTCCTCGCCTTGGATGCCGCGGCCGGCTTGGCTGGATCGATGCCCTTGAGGGCTGCAGGATCCGCACCCTCAATAAAGATAAAGCAGGCACCGTCCTGGGCCAGGGAATCCAGCTGCAGGCGCTTCCACTCGGGCGTCTGCTCAAAATAGCTTTTATCGACATGCTCGTACGTGAACCTCGTCACGGCGTCATCGGCCCAAATGACCGTCACGTGACCAGCGCCGGCGGCATAAGCCTCCGCGACCACCACGCGGGCAAAAGGCGCGCACTCGACCGGAGACTGAACGACAACCTCCTGGCCGGGCTTGACGTTTACGCCCTTGCGGACGACCAGGCGCGCGTAGTTTTTAATCTTGGGCTCCAGGGCCTTCATGCCCTCCAAAGCCTCTTCGACCGTCAGGGCAGCTCGAATCATGTGCCACTCCATCTATCTATAGAACAGTAAAAAGGCGCGCCGCAAAAACGACGCGCCTTATATCTTAGCGATATGTATGGATACAAACGCTACTTCTTCTTGGAGTCCTTCTTGTCCTCCTCGGCGGCCGAGCGCTCGATAAGAGCGTTGAGCTTGTTCTCGGACATGCCCTCGGCCTGCGCGCGGTACATGTTGCGCAAGGGACGAATACGAACGAAGTCGTAGATAAAGTCACCCAGGATGATGACATAGGACAAAACGATGCCGACCATCTGAACAGGACTGGACACCGTGCCGCCGGGAGCGAAGTAGAGCGAAGCCCAAATTGCCACGACGAGTACCATGCCGATGGCGAGCACGGCCCACCAGATACGACGGCGCTTGGTGTAGTCCTCATCCTGCTTGAGAAGAATATTCGACACCGTATAGATACGATCCTCGCGAGCACGCTGCTTGGCCTTGCGGGCGCGCTTCTCCTCCTTGGAAAGGCCTTCCAGGTTTTCACCCTTCTCGAGCTCTTTGCGGCGAGCTTTAGACGAAGCCGGCACGACGCGAACGGAGCTCGCTGCTTGGCGGGCGGGTTTAGCAGATGCGGCGGACTTGCGCGCAACCCCGGTAACTTCGTGGGATTGCGTGCGCTTGTTCGTGGCGCTACGGGTACTCACTTATGCGTTCTCCTTCATGCTTGTGAACTGGGAGCCCGTGATGATCTGGAAGGCCTCGCGATAGCGCTCGGACGTGCCATCGATGACCTCGGCGGGCAGGTGCGGGGTCTCCCCCGTCATATCCCAGTTGGCCTTGAGCCAATTGCGGACGAATTGCTTGTCGTAGCTAGGCTGGATCTTGCCCTCCTCGTAGCTGGCGGCGGGCCAGAAACGGCTGGAGTCGGGCGTGAGGCACTCGTCGATCAGCGTGACCTTGCCATCGATAACACCAAACTCAAACTTGGTGTCGGCAATGATGATGCCACGGGTCGCTGCATACTCGGCAGCAGCCTTGTAGATCTTGAGAGACAGATCGCAAATCTGCCTGGCGATGTCCTCGCCAACGATCTCGCAGCAACGCTCAAACGAGATATTCTCGTCGTGATCACCGATCTCGGCCTTCGTGGACGGCGTGAACAGCGGCTCGGGAAGCCTGGAGGCCTCGGTCAGACCCTCGGGCAGCTGGATGCCGCAGACGGTGCCGTTCTCGTCGTAGGTCTTCTTGCCCGAACCGGTCAGATAGCCGCGGACGATGCACTCGATGGGAATCGTCTGGGCCTTCTTAACCAGCATGGCGCGGCCTGCGAGATAGTCACGATACTCGGCAAACTCCTCGGGGAAATCCGCCGGATCGATGGAGACGAGGTGGTTGGGGACGATATCGGCAAACTTGTCGAACCAGAATGCCGAGATGCGGTTGAGCACCTCTCCCTTAAACGGAATCTCGTCGGGGAGAATAAAGTCGAACGCAGAAATGCGATCGGTGGCGACCATCAAAAGGTTTTCGCCGGCATCGTAGATATCACGAACCTTGCCACGGGAATCCGGACGACGCTCCATCGTTGTCACGTGAGTCACTCCTTACCTAAATACGACAGAAATGCGGGTTCTTTCCCGCATGTTTTCGCAAACTCGGAGCGGCAGGAACGCGGCCCCTCCTTCACCGAATAGCGAAAAGCTAGTGCTCCATTGTAGTAGATGCCGCGTCCGCCGTGTGCTCGCGAGGCAGATGAATCGTAAAAGTCGTACCCTTTCCAAGCTCCGACTCCACGGATATGTAGCCATGGTGACGCTCGACGATTTGCTTGGTCACGGCGAGGCCAACGCCCAGGCCGCCGGCTTCGCGGGCGCGGCTGGCATCTGCGCGCCAAAATCGCCCGAAGATGCGCGACAGGTCGTCCTTGGCAATACCGATACCGGTATCCGAAACGGCAATACTGACATGCTTGCGGTCACTGAGCACCGACACCACGACCCAACCGCCCTCGGGGGTGTAGCGCATGGCGTTGCTCATGAGGTTGATGACGCACTGCGTGATCATGTCGGGATCGGCCTCGACGACATCGTCGTGACCTTGGGTCTCGTCAGCAAAGCGCAAGCGCAGATCACGGTCAACAAATAGGCGCTCCTGAGCGTTGACGATAGACCGCACAAAGGGAACCATGTCCACCGGTTCGAGATTGAGCGGCGCCGTGCTGTTTTCCATACGCGATAGGTCGAGCATCTGCTGCACCAAACGAGCCAGGCGGCGCGTCTCGGAAGCGACCGTCTCCAGATGCTCGTCGTCGGTGGGATACACGCCGTCCTGCATGGCCTCGACCGTTGCAAGCATGGCCATAAGCGGCGTGCGCAGCTCGTGTGCGACATCCGAGGTCAGGCGCTTTTCGTGCTTCATATCTTTCTCGAGCGAGGTGGCCATCTCGTCAAAGGTCTCACCCAGCTGATCGATTTCATCGTCGCCGCGCAAGCCCGTACGAGCGGACAGATCGCCGTCGCGAATTTGCTTGGCCGTGCTCGTAATACGGTGAATCGGCTTGGTGAGCATGCGCGACACGAGTGACCCGATAACGACCGAAATACAAACTGCAACAACCGCGGCGAGGGCCATGGCGTTAAAGGTCTTCTCCCTAAACGCAGAATCCGCCTTGGTGAGCAGAGCATCGGAGCCGATGGCCCATAGCTTTACCTGTCCGACATGCTCGCCAGAAGACGTTATGATTTCGACGTTGGCAACGCTATCGGAGTCGGTGGGCGCCGACGAGACCGGGCTATGCGAGGCCTTTTTACCGCTCGAGCTGCTCGACGGTGATTCACTCTCGCGCACATCGGCGGTCGCACTTGCCGAAGGCCATGAGTCGTCATAGACGACAACGCCTTTCTTGTTGACGACCTGCATACTCAGGTCGTCGGACACCAAACTCGATGTCGCGACCGTGCGCAGCTCGCCCGCAGTCCAGCTGCCGTTTTCCTCATACGACGTCGCAAGCTTTTCGGCAGCAGAATTGGCGATCTCGACGATATTGGAGCGCGTGTAATCCGAAAAGACGGTGCCCCACACAACGGAGACAACGCCCACCAGCACCAATACCGTCATGAGCGACGTCAGGGCAAAAGCCAATGCCATGCGCGAGGGATAGCTCATCGCTGGCCGTGAATCGGAACGAGGCGTGTTCCAACTTGCCTTGGAACCCGCCTCGTTCTCCTGCTTGTGCTTTTGTCCGATTTCAAAGCGCGCAGGTGTCATATGTGATTTCCCTATTTCTCGTCCGACTTATCGGTCTTGGCCGGGGCCTCAAAGCGATAGCCGACACCGTGAACGGTGTAGAGCCACTTAGGCTTCTTGGGGTCGTCGCCCAGCTTGGCGCGAAGGTTCTTCACGTGGCTGTCGATGGTGCGCTCGTAACCCTCAAAGTCGTAGCCGAGCACCTTCTCGACCAGCTCCATACGGTTATAGACACGACCGGGATGACGAGCAAGCGTGGTGAGCAACTTAAACTCGGAAGCAGTCAGGTCTACTTCCTTGTCCTCGACCAAAATCTTGTGTCCTGAGATATCGATGACCAGATCGCCAAAGTCGAGCACCTCAACGGCAGGCTCGTCTGCCTGGTGAGCACGGCGGAACAGGGCACGGACGCGGGCGACGAGCTCGCGCGGCGAGAACGGCTTGATCAGGTAGTCGTCGGCACCAAGCTCGAGGCCGATGATGCGATCCTCGATCTCGCCCTTGGCGGTAAGCATGATAATGGGCACATCCGAGGTATCGCGGATAGTGCGGCAAACGCGCTCGCCGGGAATCTTGGGGAGCATAAGATCGAGTACAACCAGGTCGAACTGGTGCTTCTCGAACTCCTCGATCGCAGACTGGCCGTCGCCGACGCCAACAACCCAGTAGCCCTCGCGCTCGAGATAGGCAGCGACAGCGTCACGGATTGCCTTCTCGTCCTCGACCAGCAGAATCTTTTTTGCATCTGAAGCCATAACACGGCCCCCCTGTCTCAATTAGCTAAGAACAAGCCCATTTTAACGCACCTATGCCCACCGAGCACCGCTACAGTGCGGCGGCTCGGCGGGCGGCACTCACAATTACAACGCGCTTATTCCCCCGTTGACGCCTTTTTAACCCCTCGGCGCTAAAGAGAGAACAGGCGGGCGGTAACCGTCTCGGGAATTCCTTGGCTATTACGCACCGTGGCATAGGTTAAAAATGTATTCGATTTACCCGCCGTAGCTGGATAATCGCCATATTCGAGAGCGCGGTCGGGCGACAGCAGCGAGCCATAGGTTTTGGCGGAGGTATCAATCAGAAAATGCGAGGCCTGAACCTTAACCAGATATTTGCCCTTCCTGCCGGCAGCACACGCAAGCGGCTCGCGCGACAGGAATAGGAACGTCCCATTCTCGTTACCGATATAGGTGCCCATGTTGCCTAGGCTCCCCACGCCGCTATAGGTGGCCTCGATGGAGAACACAAACGTGTCGCCCATATATACGGCCTCGAAGGGAGACACCGATGAGGGAAGGACCAGCTGAGCCCTCTTGGTATTGTTGCCGTCCGTCAGGTCGATCGCCGTCATGCCGTAGTAGACGCCCTCGTCGTTGCGCACACGCGGGGAAATGGTCAAGATGCCGTCACTCACACGCGGGGCGGATGCAAAGCGGCCCGTTGACTTCCAAATGGCCTCGGCCTTTGCCTCGTCGAGCGAGCGGCGGTAGCAATACGAGTCGTGACTCGTCTTATTACCGCCTGCAGCAGGCATCTTGTACCAAATGACGGACGATTCGAACGCCGTAAACAGCGGCGGATCGAAGTCCTTGCCGCCTCGGTCGAGCTCGACCACATCGCCGACAAGCGACGCACCTGCCGTATTTTGCCCATAGAGCTTCCACGATGCGTTCGCAAAGTTCATTTCGACCCAAGCAAACACGCCATCGCCGGCTCGGACATCGTAAAACGAATACCCTGCACCTTCGACGGGATCCTCGATGAGCGTTGTGAGCGAACCGTCGCCCAGGTTGAGCACACCGAGTGTGTTGGCATGCCGCGCCGATGCGGGCGCCATCATCGCCGCGGCGTAATCGCCGTCGCAGTAGTACAACAGCGTACCCAGAGGCAATGTCCATGAAGCTGCAGGCTCGAGGTCGATTTCGACAGCCTCGTACTCATCCGTAATCGAGACGATTTTTGAGTCATCTTTGATAACCTGCGGCTCGCCGGCGGCATCGTCGCTGGTGCCCGTTTTTTTCGAGCATCCGGCAAGTACCGTGGCAGCGCCCGCGGCAGCTCCACCGAGCACAAAGCCGCGGCGCGATATTCCGTTCTTGATGTGGTCGGCGATACCCATTAGGCGATCTCGGCGCGAGCGGCCTCGATAGCGCGGGTAAGCTGGTCGGCGCAGGAGGTCTTTTTCATACCGCAGGTATTACCGGCGAGAACCTCGATTACGCGATCGGCAGGAGCACCCTCAACCAGCTTGGAGATAGCCTTGAGATTGCCGTCGCAGCCGCCGGTAAACTCAACGCCCACCACCTTGTTGCCGTCATCGGAAAGGTCAAGGTGGATATTGCGAGAACATACACCCTGAGGCTTGTAGTCAAAACTAATCATTGAGATCCCCTCTCAGAAAGAAATTTCAGACGTCTATTATCCCCGCCTGGGCCGACTTATTATCGTAAGCACCGATTCAACATCCTACGATGCATGGACTGGTGGGGATAAGATTAGCAGTCCGCACCCTGTGCGTGGACCATGCGCTTCTCCCGATACATATTGTGGTCGGCGACACGATATACATCGGCCAGCGTATTTCCAGCCGTCTCGACGGTCGCCACGCCAATCGATGCGCTGACTGTCAGGGCCTCATCGCTTACCGCGGCAAGACCGAGACGAAGATCCTGTTCCAGCCCGAGCGCAGACTCATTGTCAGCATGGGGACAAACCAGCAAAAACTCGTCGCCGCCAACGCGCATCGGCAGGTAATCCGCACCAGCCACCCGTCGCAGCACGGACGCCGTCCGTCGCAGCAGTTCATCCCCCATCTCGTGACCATAGATGTCGTTGGTCCGCTTGAGATAATTGCAGTCCACCATAATCACGCTCACGGGCAAGCCCTCGTTTACCAGGCTATCTCCGCGCGATTCAAGATAGTTGCGGTTGCGAAGCCCCGTCAGTTTATCTTGGTATGACAGCTCCTCGGCATGCTTGACCATCGATATGTTGTGCGTCGCCACGACGACCGACTCCAACCGGCCTTGCTCATCGCGATGCTGGGGGACAACCTGTAGCGAGTACCAAGCACCTCGACAATCTCGCACCTCGGCAGCCAAGTACGGTACGCCCTCCATACGTTCACGAAGCGTACTTATATCTACAAGTCCTACAACCGCTTCGCGGCTTTCGGGGCTCACGATATCCCGGCAGACCGTGTCCATAAAGTCATATGCCTCGTTGTGCTCGGAAAATATCTTCGCTATCGCCGGCGACATATTGATTCCCTCGATCTCGAGGGTGTCGAGATGCAAAAGGAAGGTCGAATCGTAGATGGCGCTTATGGCATTGATAATGCCGAGCTGTTTATCTTTTTCGACCAAATTGCGGTGGTCAACGATATTCCGAGCCAGCAGCACCACGACCCAAAACGCAAGGCACACCAAAACGCCGACGGCGACAAATGAAATCCTGTCAGACATGACCTCAGATTTGGGATATAGCGCAAACAGGCGGTAGTCCTTATATGCCGCACGCACGGCGTACCATTTGTCTCCTCGATATTCGATGGGCGTCAGGCCGTCGTCTTTCCACTCAACCCCTGCGCTGGTGAGGAGTCGGGCGAGCGACATGTCAGCATCGGCACTGTTGGATGAGACAATCTCCGCATCCTCCATAACAAGCACCGTGGGACCCTGGTGGAAGGTGCTGTTCGAAAGCACGTCGGCTATGGCATATGAATAGTCGTCCGCCGTGTCGGGAACAAATGAGCGGTATGCCAGGGCAACGCCGTCGCCATACGGAACAGCACAGACGGCAAAAACAACACCACGGCGCTCGACGACAGTTGAGTAGGTCACTTTGGAACCTTGATACATCGATGCGACCGGCGACCAGGCCAGCTCCTCTCGCCACAACATGAGCGGATCGCGACCATCGATGTCGTAGTGGGCAGCCATATGACCATCGGAGTCCATGACCATCAACCCCGAAAGGTTCTCGGCATGGACAAATTGCTCGATAAGGTCGTTGTTAACCTCAACGCGATCAGAGGACAGGAACGTCGCAAACGATTCGACCGCGGCGAGCAAATCGTGCGTCTCCTCGGCTTTTCTCCCCTGTTCGTAGCGGTCATATTTTTCGCAAGCGTTTTCCAAAAACACCATGGTTTCTTGGCCAAACCCAAGCGTTTTTTCGAGGCAGCGATGGGTTCCAACCGTATACAACAGGCCTAACAAGACAGCGCTGACAATAACGCCGACAGCTATGACGGTCAGAGTCTTTCGACGCAAGCGGTGCTCATCATTTGTCATGGATTTGCTCCTTGCCCGCCCGTCATCGCTCCTGTCTTGTAATTGCCCACAATACGGTCAATCGTGCCATCTCGATCCATGGCAAACAATGCAGTATTGAGATCCTTTACGATCGGTCCTTCATAGCTGTCATCAAACGCGACGCCCAGATCGACCGTCATAATGTTGTCGGCGAACACGCGGTAAAGGCCGGGATACTGGGCGACAAGTCGGTCAAGCGGCTGAACGTCCGCCATCCAACAGTCGACATACCCTTTGGCGAGGGCGGCTTTGCAGAGCTCGGCAGAACCATACGATTTGATTTGCACGTCCGGCGAAATTTCCAGATCCCCTGCGAGCAATCGGCGTTCGCTCACCGAACCCGCAATCACCGCGATGGTCTTGCTTCCATCGAGATGCGCCAAGGAATTGATGCCACTCGTTTTCTTGGCGGCAACCGAGACCGTCACGGTTAGATACGGCTCGGTCCAGTAATACTTATCCTCGCGATAACAAGGAGAATAATCACACCACAGGCAATCGATATCACCGTTTTTGAGCAGCCGGTCGCGATCGTTCCAGTCAATATCGACAAACTGCGGCTTGATCCCCGCATGTTTGCAGGCCTCGCGGGCGATGTCGATATCGATACCGGCGTAATCGCCCGTGGTATCGATATACACATAGGGGTCGTTATCCGTAACGCCGATTTTGAGTACCGGGAGATCTTTGTCGGCTTCATTCGAGGAGGAAGAACTGCTTCGAACGGTATACGTCAGGGCGCCCGCACAGGCGGCAACAAGGAGCATGAGCGCAAACGAGACGGTGGCGGCTCGCTTGATACGTCCGGGCACAAGCCTCCCTTCATCGAAACAGCAGCCGGATTTCATTGTATACCCGGGGCTGATGCGGCGATAAAAATGCGCCTCACCCAAGATGGGCAAGGCGCCAAAGGTTGAAATGCATCCGCAAGCGGTCGAATTAGGTTAACCCTACTCGAAGTTCAGCTGCTCCAGGCGGTCGAAAACCGTATCGATGCGGGTGAGGAAGTCCCACGGATCAAAGATCTCATCGAGCTTCTCCTGGCTGACGGTGCAGCGCGGATCGGCCTCGAGGCGCTCCTTAAAGGTGGGGCCAGAGACACAATCCTGCACCTCGTGCCAGGTGGCCATGGCGTTTTCCTGCACGATAGCGTAGGCGTCCTCGCGGGTGATGCCCGTATCGACGAGGGCAAGCAGCACCTTGGAGGAGAAGATGAGGCCGCGGGTCTTGTTGAGATTGGCCATCATGCGGGCCGGATACAGCTGCAGGCCGTCGATAACGCGAATGAGGCACTGGAACATGTGGTCGAGCGCGATGAAGCTATCGGCCTGGGCGACACGCTCGGCGGAAGAGTGCGAAATGTCGCGCTCGTGCCACAGGGCAACGTTGTCAAAGGCGACCTGAGCGTTGGACTTCACGACGCGTGACAGGCCGCAGACCTTCTCCATGGTGATGGGGTTGCGCTTGTGCGGCATGGCGGAGCTGCCCTTTTGGCCCTTGCGGAAGGGCTCCTCGGCCTCGAGCGTATCGGTCTTCTGCAGGTTGCGGACCTCGGTCGCGATACGCTCGCAGGTGGCCGCTGTAGTGGCAAGCACGCCGGCAAGGTAGGCGTGGTGATCGCGGCTGATGACCTGCGTGGACAGCGGGTCGTGAACCAGGCCCAGGTGCTCGCAGACGTACTCCTCGACGAACGGCTCGATGGAGCTGTAGGTGCCGACAGCACCCGAGATGGCACCGAAGGCAACGTTCTTGCGAGCATCCTCAAGACGATCGAGATCGCGCTTGAGTTCCCAGGCCCAAGAGCCAAACTTCATGCCGAAGGTCATCGGCTCGGCGTGGATGCCATGAGTGCGGCCGGCACAGAGTGTGTTGCGCTCCTCGAAGGCACGACGCTTGCAGATCTCGCCGAGCTTCTTGACGTCCTCGATGATCAGGTCACAGGCCTGGGTGAGCTGGTAGCACAGAGCCGTATCGCCCAGGTCGGAACTGGTCATGCCGTAGTGGACCCAGCGGCTGGGCTTGGGGTCGCCCTCAGGAACATCGGCGTCGATGTACTCCTTCATGTTGGTCAGGAAAGCAATAACGTCGTGGCGCGTGACTTCCTCGATCTCATCGACCTTTGCCTTCTCAAAGTTAGCGTGATCGCGGATCCACTGGGCTTCGTCTTTAGAAATACCGATCTTGCCGAGCTCCGCCTGGGCCTCGCAGGCCAAGACCTCGATCTCCTGCCAAATGGCGTACTTGTTTTCGAGGGAGAAGATATGTCCCATCTCCGGGCGGGTATAGCGATCGATCATAGCGGCTCCTTTTTGGTTATTGGCACGTTGGTCGTAACTCAACCATTGTACCGTGCGCAGGTGCAAGTATGGGCAGCAGGCATTAACCTAACATTTTGCCGCAAGAGCGGCCATGGGGACGTCCGCGTATTTGCTTCGCAAATACGCACCGGCTGCGGTCGCCTGCCGGATTCGCGGAGACGGTGGGGAAAACTTTGTTGAATTGGCCGTCCCCGCGTCTCTCGTGCCCGGTGGAGCGGGCAACGGGACGTCCGCGTATTTGCTTCGCAAATACGCACCGGCTTTAGGCGCCTGCCGGCGCCTTCGCCTGCTCGCTACAAACGCTTCGCGTTTGCTTTACGCTCACACCCTGGCGGGTTCGAGTCCCGGCACTTTATTGAAAAAAGCACGGCACCGTAATGGTGCCGTGCTTGTGCTTTTAACTGGAGCGGGCAACGGGACTCGAACCCGCGAGTGTCAGCTTGGGAAGCTGATGCCTTACCACTTGGCGATGCCCGCATATGTGGGGGATAGTATAACGCGGTTGTCTTGTTCTATACAAGGGTGACGATGCTTGTTTTAGCTGTGGAGAATCGTCTTACAAACAAGCCAATTGTGGAGATAGGGACCTGTACGCTCCTCTATTTACCGTTGTCTACCTGCAGATTAATTCCATTGTCTTTCGTAGGCGCCATTTGTCAGATATCGGGCAAGCTTTTGGTCAGGCTCCGGTACTTACCCGCATGAACCTCGGGGGTAGCCTCATCCCAAGCGCCGCGGCCTCCCCGTGCGGCGCACGAGGGATAAGGAGCAGCCATGTCCAACGCACCCACGCACTCTGTCCACAGCGCAATCACAGCAGGATCGCTGCTCCTAGTCCTCTTTTTACTTTTAGGCTGCATGACACCGGATGCCGCGCTCGCCGTCGACGGTTATGAATCGCTCGGATTCCGCACTATCAGCAATGAATGCGGTCCTTTTGAAGTTGGCAAATACGAGGCACAGGATTCTTCGATTGCCTACTGCATGAACCAGGAGCGCTTTGGCCCTAGCACACCGGGCGGACCCTGGCTCACCTACAATCAGGGCTGGGTATGGCTCGAAGACGAATTCGCGGCCATCATCTGTCATGGCTACCCCACCGCCACATCCTTTGGCGGGCATAACCTATCCCCCGATCGAGCACGTGCCGCAACCCAACTTGCCGTCTGGATGCTCAACGGCACCACCCATACCGACGGATCATTCTCATATACAACCGCCCGGGGCGTCACAAAGAGCGGAAACTTTTCCGGCGACAATGAGGTCGTTGCCGCAGCGCGCTGGCTCCACGACAGCGCCAAGTCGGGAAGCATTAAAGCCGCACCGCATCGCGCGCGGCGCTATTTGGGAACTGTGTCGGGCGGCAGCAAGCGTCAAGACATGCTCTACGTGCTCCCGGCCGTCTCCGCATCCTTCCAAAAACAGTCAGCCAACGCCGCCATCACGAGCGAAAACGATACCTACAGGCTCGACGGAGCGAGATTCGACATCTATGAGAGCGCCGGCGACAAGCGTGTCGGCAGCATCCAGATGGACAGCAGCGGTCGCGCGCAGGCGACACTTTTGCCCAACGCGGCATATTACCTGGTCGAAACCAAAGCTCCGGCGGGTTATATCCCCAGGAGTGACCACATCGCCTTTTCCACCGGCAATGACGGCGGGAATGTCGTCATCGATGAGCAGCCCGGTACCATTACCCTGCGCATCGCAAAGGTCGATGCCGCGACAGGGGCAGGCCCTCAAGTCAGCGCGTCACTTGCCGGCGCTGAGTTCACCTGCGTCTCACAGTCTACCCCGGGCTGGACGCACACCCTCACGACGGATGAGGACGGCCGGGCAACACTTACCGACATCCCCCTGGGCACCTTTAGCATCTATGAGTCGAGAGCTCCCGAGGGTTATCTGCCCTCCAATGAAACCTGGAGCTATACCATCGGTGCCGACCAGCTCGGAGACGCGGGCGTCGTTGAGCTCGAGCGTCGCATCCCCAACATCCCCATCGCTTTTGACCTCGAGATTTCAAAGTTCAAGGACTGCGGTAATAGTGACGAATCTGGTGTAGAGCAGCCGGCGGAAGGCGTGGTCTTTGAAGTGGCAAGCAACACTTCGCAGCAGGTTGTTGGAACGCTGGCCACCAATATCTACGGCTTCGCATCGACCAAAGACCAGGCCGGAGCATGGTTTGGCGCAGGAGAGCGCCCCGATGGCGTCAGCGGAACCATACCGTATGACCGTGCCGGCTACACCATTCGTGAGGTTGTCGACACTGTGCCCGACGGCTTTAAGCAGGCAGGGGAATGGACTATCACAGCAGAGCAGATCACGGACGGCGCAGAGCTTCAGTACATCGTAGACAACCACGCCCTGTCGACACATCTTCAAATCGTGAAGCGCGATGCTCAGACCGGCAACGCCGTACCACGCGCTGGGTTCACCTTTCAGCTGCTCAACGGCGACCGTGAGCCCATCTCGCAAACATCCTGGCATCCCGCCCATACCGTTATGAATACCTTTACGACCGATGAAACCGGCACCGTCACCCTACCCGAATCGCTTAACCCGGGCACGTATTACATACGAGAGACTTCCGCCAAGGAACCGTATCTTGTTGGTGAAGATCTGGAGATAACGATTCCCGCCGACATGAACTTAACGCCCGTCGCGGTCGCCTCGTTTTACGACGACGCGGCAACAGGAAGCATCGAGATCGTCAAGAACGATGCCGTAGGTGGGCGCGCCCTTGCCGGTGCTGTTTTTGATATCCGTGCCGCGGGCGATATCGTGCGCCCCGACGGCAGCATTGCTGCCCTGGACGGCGAAACCGTCACATCCATCACGACCGACGAGCGGGGATTTGCGTGCGCGACTCATCTTTCACTGGGGTGCGGAACCGCCACCTATGAGGTAATCGAGGTGCAGGCACCCGAAGGTTACCTGCTCGACCAAAGCGTCCACACCGTCGAGCTGTCGTATGCCGGTCAGGAAACACCCGTGATCAATGCGCACCTCGATGTTTCTAACGACTACACCAAAATCGACATCTCCAAAGTAGATTTGACCGGCAAACAAGAAGTGGAAGGCGCTCGGCTCTCCCTCCACGGTGCCGACGGAACCGAAATTGACGCTTGGACCTCCTCTGACAAACCGCATCGCATCGAGCATCTTTTGCCCGGCACCTACACCCTGTGCGAAGTGATGCCCCCGCGCACTTACGACCTTGCCGAAGACATGACGTTTGAAATTAAGGCCACAGGAGAAGTGCAGACGGTAACCATGAAGGACGCACCCATCGAGATCGAGGGCAGAGTCGACAAGCGGCAAGAGATCGCCCGCCCTATCGGTAAGGGTCTCGTCGCCAACGGCGATGGCAAAAACCGAGCCGTGGCACAATCCGATGCGGACGGCTCCTTCTCTTATACGCTCGATGCTAAAAATGAGTCGAATACCTGGGTTGATGAATTCACCATCACTGACGATCTCGAATGCGCCAAGGAAGGCACTGCCAAACTCATCGCCATCGAAACCCCTGTCGCGACCGGGGACATCGACGGTCTTTGCAACGTGTGGTATCGAACGTCTCCAGTGGGAAGTATCGATACGGGCGAACAGACCAATGCAACGCTCAGCGACGGGCATGACAACCCCTGGCTCGAAACGGACGAGGTCAAAAAGCTCCTAGGTGACGATTTGCGCATGGTCGATTACGGCGATTGGCATCTTTGGAAAGCCGATATCCCAACAACGGAGTCGGTCACCCTCGAGGCAAAAGAGCTCGCTCTTTTGGACGATACCGCCGTCACGGGCATTCGTCTTGAGTACGGGGCCGTATCGGCCGACTTCACGACAAGAGGCGCTGCAGAATCTTGGACCCGCGAGGACCTCAAAGACGAGCATGACGACCTTGATGATGTGAGCGCCGTCCTTGACTCGGATATTCACGGTGCCGTCATCCATATGCAGGCCGCGTCGTCTTACACGCCTCAGACCGCACTCGCCAACAGCGCTCGCGTTGACCTCTGTCGCAATGGCGGCGGTAGCAACCTTGAATCACATGACGAGGATCGCGTCATCCAGCGATGCGCCATGCCGCAAGATTTACCGGCAACGGGCTCCCTTCCCATTGCCGCCTGCCTCACCGCCTTCGTGACCTCCGGCGCCGCGGCAATCTGGTTTGCCCATCTAAAGCTGGCGTCAAAACGTCGCTGACGCAATAAAAAAGAGGCGAGCCCGTCTCCCGGCTCGCCTCTTATTCGTTCGTGGCGAAATGGCTATTCCCCAGATGCAGACCCACCGTCGATGAGCGCTTGATCGGACTCGGAGATGCCATCGGCTCCCAAACTCTGCTCGTGCTCCACTTCTTCGCTAATCGTGGACTCAGGCGTTGAGCCTTTAACGCCCACGATATACGCGGCCCCGAAACCAAGGACAATGGCGATCAGGGCCAAGATGAGATAGACGGGCCAGTGGCGCTTGATGTACGAAAACACGCAGACTCCTTATAGGTCAACCTACGAACGACGAATGACCTCGGTCACGACCTCGGACACCGTAGCGATATTTGTCGGATTGACGTTGTACGGCAGATCGTCCTCAGTGCGAGCGCATGCCAAACGTGGGCCGTCGACGCCGGCAATGGTAAGGGCGCGTCGGCTTGCCTCGAGAGCAGCATAGGCATCGGTCTTGGCATAGGGCATCTCAAATGCACCGCAATCGACATGGAACGACTTGCACACCTTGTTGACCAAGTTCATGATGCGTCGGTCACCCTTGAGCAGCTGCTGCTCGCCCTCGACCGTCACGACCGAAAGCCTACCGGCACCAATGGACTCAAGGTTGATAAAGAACACGCCGCGGAGCTTGTCGCGATGCGCGGCCAGGAACGCCTTCATGCCGGCGCCGTCGCAATCGGAAGCGCCTGTAGCCACAAACCAGATGTCGTGGCCAAGCAGCTCGTCATCGCCCATGGAGGCAACGGCAGCGAGCATATCCTCGGCGGAAGCTCCATCGGAAGACGTGGCACCGCCCTTCCAGCCGTCGTCGTCATCCTCGAAGTTATCCCACGAGCCGATACCGCGACCAGACTTCTTGGCGTCGTAATCATCCTCGACACCAAGCCAATCGCTCATGCTGTCCTGCTCGTTTTTCTTTTTGCGACCGAACAGACCGCCCAAGCCGCGCTTTTGCGGCTTGGCGGCCGGAGCGGCAGGAGCCGAGATAGTCTCAAGCGGCTGAACATCCGAGCTGACCGGCATGGGGGGAACAACCGGAGCCGATGTGGGCTCGGGCCCCTGTGCCGTCGCGAAGGGATCGTTAACCTGAGCCGAAGGGTCGGGAAGGTCGAACAGCGAGGTGCGCGAGGCGACATTGGCCTGCTGCATCGAAGGCATCGAGGGATCGGGGACCGAGGCCAGCGGAGACGCAGAGGGCATTGGAGCCGGCGCGGATGCCGGGTCGGGAACGTTCATGTTCGGGCGCGGCGACGCCTGAGACGAGATTTGAGCCATCAGAGCATCGACCGTCTCGGCCTGCGACGGAGCAGCATTGGCAACCGTGGCGCCGGGATCACTCGGCGCGGGCATGGTGAAGATCTGCGTAGAGTAGGGCCTCGACTCATCCGCCTGCGGAGCTTCGGGGGCCACGGGCTCAGGCTCTTGCTCGGAGCTGTCCGCAGCGACCTGTTCCGCCACAGATTGATCCTCGACCGTATCGGGCGCAGCGGGCTCGTCCTCGACAGGAGCGGAAAGGGGCTCGGCGATAGCGGTGCCCTGCTTCTCAAACGTCATCGTGGCATCAAACGACACAGTGCTGTCGACCGGCTGTTGGGTTTCGAAAGTCGCCGTCTCCCCGGCAACATCCGCAGGCGAAGGCTGCGGCGCCTCGAAAGACGTCGTGGCGTCGGCAACATCAACAGATACCGGCTGCTCGGCGGCGTTTTGCTCAAATTCCTGTGCCGCGCGCTCGCGCTCGGCCTCGGCCGCCTGTTGCTTGGCTGCAGCCTCGCGCGCGGCTGCCTCGCGGACAGCAGCGCGCTTTTCCTCAAAGTCGTCAACGAGTTTCTTGCCCTTTTCGAATGCCCCCTTAAAGAAATGGGAGGCGCTGGCACCGATCGAAGAAAACGCGGAAGCGATATCGGCATGGGGCGTCGTCACCGGAAGCTCGGCAGAAAAATCGGTGTCGCTCTCGTAGGACACATGCTGCGGATACGCATCGTAGTCGTCCTCGGTATTATCGAGCTCCTCGGGCGCCGGGGCAGGCGCCATGACGTCAAGACCGGCTGCGGAATCGATAGCAGCCTCCGTATCGGCTTCCGTCTCGATGGCATTGGCCTCATCGGGCTGCGCAGCCACGACCGGATCGGGCTGGGGCGCGGGCTCGAACGTCGGCTCCTCGCCCTCTTCGTAATCGAGCGTACAGGACTCGGGAAGCATTCCCAGGGCACGGATGGCATCCGAGCCAAACCGGATGTTGCCGGCGGCATTGCGATAAAGCTTGGGCTCGGGCTCGGCCTGCTCGGCCGCGGCAGGCTCCTCTGCCGACTCGGCAGCGGACTCGTCTGCAACGGGCTCCTCGGCCGGAATATCTTGGACCTGGGACTCGGGTGCAATGACGCCAATCAGGGTCTCGTCGGCAGAAGCACCTTCGAATCCATCGATCTGCTCATCAAAAGCCTCGCCCTGCTCACCCTCGGGAGCGACCGGCTGGCCATACTCATCCTCGGTATAGGCAGGCTCTTCGTACTCGATGGTATTGCCGTAATCGTTTTGCTGCTGGGCCGCGGCGTACTCGGCTGCCGCGCGCGCCATCTCCTCGGCGCGACGCTTCTGCTCGCCAAAATACGTGTCAAACGGAATATCGTCAGGGAACTCGTTCTCACCCTGATAGGGGGCGACGTTATCCATGACACCCAGCATGACGGCAACAGAGGACTTGTTGCAAACCGAGCCGGACGTGTAGGGAAGGACAAAACGATTGGAAATGATATTGGCGGCATTGGCGAGCGCCACGAGGGAGGCAAGGATCGCGACAATCCACAGCAGGACCTTCAACGCGCCGGGAAGCGGCAAGATGCGCAGGATGGCAATAGCCGCGGGAGCAATCGTGGCAATCGGGAGCAATTTGGCGATCAGCGCTCGGTACGGCGCATAGGGCTCGCGAGCGAGCAGTTCGGCGCGCGGGGAGTCATAGTGCGCGACGACGACAACCGGGCGATTGCGCGGAGAGGCAAGCGGGCCCGACGCCTTGTGGTAGGCGATAACGTTTTGGCTCACGCCCGTTTTACCCAGGCGCGAGATCACGGGGCGACCGGTTCGCTCGAGCACATAGAGCACGGCTCCGACAATGGCCAACAGGGTGCCGACTAAGCCGATACCGCCGCCGATGCCCATAAGCAGGGCACCGGCAAATGTCAGAATGCCCGTAACGGCAAATGCCATCCTGCTCGGCGCGGGAGCATTAAACTCCTGCACCTCGGGATCAAAGCCGTGGTTGCGGAAAATTTGAGCGATATCTTCAGCAGCCAAGCGCTCTTCTTCGCTGCACGCCGGCGTGATGCCGGTGTTCTGCAGCAGGTGGTTAATATAGTTCTGGGTGTTCGCCATATGCGCTCCACATCCATAATCCGACAAATAGGCCCAATGCATGCACATTAGAACCGTATATAGTCGAAAGTATACCCCGAGCGGGCGCAAACGGCCGAATTCTGGGCATCTTAACGCCCCAAGCGGACAAGGATATAGCCTAATCTCCATATCGGACTAAAATCATGGCATCAAACACCTTCCCATGCGAGGATTCTATGACGGCAAGCGATACAACCGTAACGAATAAAAAGGGGGAGCCGGGGCCCGGTTTCGACAAGACCGCCCAGCGCATCCTCAATCTGTTCTTTGTCCTCAACAGCTCTCCCGAGCCATTGACCACAGAGCAAATTGTCCTGGATTCCGATCTTGGCTATGGGTCGGGCAATATCGACTCGGACAAGCGCAAGTTTCGCCGCGATCGCGAAAAACTCCTCGAACGCGGAATCACGATCAAGGAAGTCCGCGCAGCAGGCGCGCAAGAAACCGAAGAAAGCGCGTGGATCATCGATCGCGAGCACACGTTTGCGGCCGGTGGCCTCATCACTGCAGACGACGCGGACATCTTGCTTGACGCTATCGACCAGACCCTTGCAACTGGCTCGGCCGCGTTTGCCACGCCGCTTGCAGACATACGCTCCAAGATCGCCTACCTCACTGGTGCATCGACCGCAGAAGAGCCTCCCGCCCATCGCTCGCCCGCCGTCGATGCGGTGTGGAGCGCTTTCGCCGAACGCTGCGCACTGCGATTTTTGTATCAAAACGGGCACGGGGAGCAAAAAGAGCGCACCGTCTGCGTGTACGGCATGTTCGAGCACGAGGGCGTGGCGTATTTTTGCGGACTCGACAACGCCACCGATGAAATCAGGACGTTTCGCTGCGACCGTATCGTTCGCGCATGGCGCCCCTCGAAGGCCTACTCCATCCCTGCCGACTTTAACCTGAACGATCGCCTGTTCTTCGAGTTTGATTTTGCCGATTGCAAGCCCGTTATGGCGACCTTTTCGTTTGCCCCGCAAGCCCAGGCCGACATGGTCAGCGGCCTTACGCGCGGTCGCGGGAAGCTCACACACACCGAAGAGGGTTGGACCTGGACCGTCGGCGTGCGCGACCTTAATGCCGCCGCCTCGTTTTGCATGGAGCACGCCATGGACGGCATGAGACCCATTGCCCCCGATGCACTTAAACTGGCGTGGAACCACCTCATCGAAAGGACGGTGCACGAGCATGCCCGCGCGTAAACTCACCAGCGAGCAAAGGCTCTCGCGTGCGATTGACATCATGGAGGCCCTCTACGCTGCCGGCGAGGCCGGTATGACACGAGGGGATATCTGCAGCCGTTTTGATATCACGGGTGCGGCGCTCGATGAAATTATCGATATCGTCTCGACCCTCGCTGACCGTGAGTCGGGCGCACGCATCATCTGCGAACGCCACGGCGAGTGCATCATCCTGACAGGCGATGCGGGGCGTGTGCTGCCCTTGCGCCTAAGTGCCGCCGAAGGTGCCGTGCTCAACCACGAACTCGAATCGATGGGAATCGACTCTCGGGCAGCAGAGCGTATCCGACACGCCCTCCTACCCGAGAAACTCGGCTACAACCAGCGCGTCGTCGATACCGTTGCCCGAGGATCGCACTGGCAACAGCTGAACTGCGCGATTCAAGACGGCGTTCGATGCCGCATCATCTACCGTTCGATGGACGACACACGGCCGCGTGAGCGTCTCATCGACCCCCTGCGCATCGCGACGCATGGCGACCAAACATATCTGATTGCCTGGGATGTCGAAGTTGATGCGCAGCGCTCCTACCGCATGGACAAAATCGAGGGCCTTGCCCTTACCGACGATTCCGTGGAGCGCCACACGCTCGCGTCCTCGTCCCTCCACGAATCCCTTTCCCAAGCGGAGCAGAGCGCAAAACTCCTCATGCCGCTCGACATGGCAGAGCGCCTAGACTGGGCCGGTATCATGTCGATTGAGCCAAACGGGGCAGACATGGCAACGGTGACCGTGCGTTATGGGTCAGAGCACTGGCTGTTCTGCCAGGTAATCGCAGCGGGCGGAGCCATCCGCATAATGGATGACCCCGCCCAGGCATTGCGTCTATGCGATATGGCGAAGAGTTTGATCTGCCCGCTTTAACGGCGCCTCTCGTGGCGTGCACGCCATAGCTGCAAATAATGACCGATCTGTGCCGACTCGATGCGCTGGTAGGAAGTCGTGGGCAGCGACGTCAAGAACTTCTTGCCGTAGCCCTTTGTCACCAAGCGCGGATCTGCCAAGATGAGCACACCGCAATCGGTTGACGAGCGGATGAGACGACCGGCAGCTTGCTTGACTTCGAGCACCGCCTCGGGCAGCGAGTAGCGCGCCCAGGCGCGGTCTTCGCGCAGGTTGCGCTCACACGAAAGAGGATCCGTGGGGCTCGAGAACGGCAGCTTGGGGATAATGACGCAACGCAGCGTCTCGCCGCTGGCGTCAAAGCCCTCCCAAAAGGCCTTAAGCGCAAAGAGCGATGAGGTCGGCTCGTTGATAAACCGATCGCGCAGGCGACGCGGGGACGAGTTGCGTTGTTGGCAATTGAGCTCCAGGCCCGCTCGTGCCAATTTGGGCTCGACACGGGCATACAGGTCCTCCATATCGCGCCTGTTAGTGAAGAGCGTGAGCGCCGATCCACCCATGGCGAGATGGGCATCGACCAGCACGCACTCGAGCGCCGAGAGATAGCGCTCGCGATCGCGCGGATCGGGAATGTCCCCCGCCACGACCACGGCCATATTCGAGTCAAAGTCATAGCTCGAATCCAGGTGCAGCGATGAGGATGTCGACTCACCGATGCGATCGAGGCCGACAGCATGGTTGAAATGCTCAAAGCTCTTGGACACCGTCATGGTCGCCGAAGCGAAGATGGCCGTGTGCACTTCGGGCAGCCACTCGTTCGCCAAGGCCTCGCCGATATCGATGCGCTCGGCGGTCATAGACTCCCCGCCCGCGCGCAGCCGACGGTTCACCTGCAGCGAGTACACATAGTGCTCATCCGTACCCTCAATGATGAGCTTGAGATTCTCGACCAACTCGTGCAGACGGCGCGAAATGTCGCCCAGGTCGACGACGACCTCGGGCTTATCGGCAGCGACAGCTTGCACCAGCGCGTCTACGTTTTTATCCGCCTGGTCCAGCGCATCAATTGCGGTATGGGCCGACTGCAAAAAATCGTGCCAGTCATCCGACTCGCGCAGCTCAGGGCCAATCCACAGATTTGCGTTGTCATAGCTCCCGCGGGCACGGCGGCCAAGCTCGCGCACGCCATCGAACACATCGGCAATCGCCATGCTCGCGCGGGCAACCGTCGACGTCGCTTTGGCGGTGAGTCCCAGGTAGAGCGTGGAGCCCTCGGAAGGGGCCAAATCGCGGGAAACCTGACTCAGCGCGCCGGCACTCGACCCACCCAAGCGCTCAAACAGCACGCGCGACTCATCTGCCGAAACCACGCGCGCCCATTGGCGACGAGCCTCGCGCTCGATGGAATGGGCCTCATCGACCACCCAGTGACGAATCGGAGGCAAAATCCTTCCCTCGGCGGCCACGTTGCGGAACAGTAGGGAATGGTTGGTGACCACCACGTCGGCATGTGCAGCACGGCGACGTGCCCCGTGGACCAGGCATTTGTCAGGGAAGAACGGACACAGACGGCGTGCACACTCGCGCGAAGCCGTCGTAAAGTCGGGGCGGTTGACGCTGCGCCACCGAATGCCAAGTGAGTCGAGGTCGCCATCGGCTGATTGGCAGACGTACGCCATAATGACCGCGACCGCCGTGAGCGTGTCCGCCGGATCGCGCTTGGTGGTAATCTCGACCTGGCCGCGGCTCATGCGCTCAAGCTTGCGCAGGCACGGATAGTGGTCATACCCCTTGAGAGCGCAAAATGACAGACCACCGTCCAGTTGCTCGGCAAGTTTTGGCAGCTCATGGTACATGAGCTGGTCGGCGAGATTGTTCGATTTGGTCGCAATACCAACCGTGATGTTGTTACGGCGTGCTGCCTCGGCAAAAGGCACCAGATAGGCCATCGATTTGCCGACGCCCGTGCCCGCCTCAATTACACGATGAGTGCCCGTGACCAGCGCATCGCGGACCTCGAGCGCCATCGCGATCTGCTCATCACGCGGCTCGTAGGTGGGGTACATGCGATTGACCAGGCCACCTGGCGCATAGTCTGCCTCAATCTCCTCACGACTCGGCATCTTGAGGACCGGCAGTTCGTCGGCGTCCACCCGATCGTCGGCGCGATCGGCCTTGAGAACGTCAGCACGAGCGGCGCTGAGAGAGAAGACAGAACCAGGGTTCTGCCCTGCCAAGAATGAGAAGATAGGACGATAGGACCAAGGCACATCCGGATGCATGTCGGCTAGGCGCGCCATGAGGCCCTGGGGCAAGTCGGTGAGCGCCACGAGCAACACGCGCCATACGCCACACAGGGCGTCGACGTCGGCATTGGCACGGTGTGATACCGAGTCACAGCCAAACAGATCGGCCATAAAAGACAGCTTGTGCGAGGCCAGGCGCGGAAGCGCGATTCGCGACAGCGCCAGCGAATCGATCCAGATATCGCTCACGTTGACGCCGCCTTTGACCGACTCGATAAACGAGCGGTCGAACGTGGCGTTATGTGCGATCACCGGGCAACCACCGACAAAATCGGCGAGAGCGGCGACGGCCTCAACGGCCGACGGGGCATCTGCCACATCGGCATTTGTAATGCTCGTGAGCTCGGTAATCTCGGCGGGAATCAGCTGCTTGGGATGCACGAAGGTATCGAAGCGGTCGACGATCTCGCGGCCCGAAAGACGGGCCGCCGAGATCTCGATCAGCTCGTTGTCCTGCACCGAAAGACCTGTGGTCTCGGTATCGAGGACAATCACATCTTCCTCGATAAGACCAAAGGACTGCGTTTTGGCGCGTTCGGCAAGCGTGGCATAGGAGTCGATGACAAACTGCGGCGTTCCTGACGAAACCGCGTCCTCGATTAGCATGCAATGCCCGCTCGACGAAGGCCCATACGGATCAGGCTGTCACAGACCTGCGGGAACGTCATGTCGTCGGTGTGGCGGATCTCGTCCGGATACAGCGACGTATCGGTCATGCCGGGAATGGTATTGGTCTCGAGGATAACGGGGCCGTCCTCACTCACGATAAAGTCGCTGCGCGAGATACCCAGGCAACCGAGGGCCTTGTGAGCAGCACAGGCAAGCTCCTGGGCACGAGCGTAATTCTCGGGTGAAATCTGCGCCGGAATGCGATGGATGTCCGTAGGGTCGACATACTTCACGTCCAGATCGTAGAACTCGCAGTCCTCGGGCTTACGAATCTCGACAATCGGCAGAGCGCGCACGTCATCTTCGCCGTATACGCCGACGGTGATCTCGGTACCCTCGATGCACTTCTCGACCAGTACTTTGTCGCCGTACTCAAACGCCTTGGCGATTGCCGCGGGCAGCTCGGAGGGCTCATGGACCAGGGAAATGCCATAGCTGGAACCGTTGACGGCCGGCTTCACAAAGCAGCGCTCGCCACAAACCTCGACGATACGATCGATATCGACTTCATCGCCCACCTCGAGCGCAAGGCCGGGGGCAATGGGAATGCCCGCCTTGGCGTACAGGAGCTTCGAGACCTCCTTGTCGGCACCGCAGGCGCTGGCAAGCACGCCCGAAGCCGTGTAGGGGATACCCAGGGTCTCCATGGCGCCTTGCATGGCGCCATCCTCGCCGCCGGCACCGTGCATGGCGATAAACGCCACGTCAAAGCCGCCGGTTGCCATGGTTACCATAAAGTCATCAGCGGCCGTATCGAGCAGCTCCACCGAGGTGTAGCCGGCTTCCTTCAGTGCCACCACAACGTTCTTTCCCGAATTGAGCGAGATCTCGCGCTCAGCGGAATGACCGCCCGCCAAGACCGCTACGTGCATGTTCTCTAGGCTTTTACCCGGCATGGGCAGACTCCTCCTCTATAATTTCTGCAGCTGATACCATATTGTAGCGATACCCTCTACGTTTCCCCAAAATCGAAAGGCTTCCATGAATCCCAGGACTAAATCTCAGGACATTCGCGACTTGAGCCAAAACGATATTCGCGAGCTCGTGGCCGAGCTTGGCCAGCCCGCCTTCCGCGCGAAGCAGCTCATCGAATGGGTCTTTGAGAAGAACGTTTGTTCGTTCGACGACATGACCAACCTTCCCAAGGCTTTCCGCGAGCAGCTTAAAGAGGCTTTTGCCTTTGATACGCCGACTGAACTCACCAAGCAGGTTTCCAAAGATGGCTCGCGCAAGTATCTGCTCGAGTACCACGACGGCATTTCCGTCGAAACTGTCGGTATGCCCCGTCGCAACAAGCTTTCCGTCTGCGTTTCCACCCAGGCAGGCTGCGGCATGGGCTGTGCCTTTTGCGCTACCGGTCTCAACGGCCTCAAGCGCTCTCTGACCGCTCAAGAGATCGTCGACCAGGTACTTCATGTATCCAACGACTTTGGCGAGCGCGTCACGAGCGTTGTCTTCATGGGCCAGGGCGAGCCGTTTGCCAACTACGACGAGGTTCTCAAGGCGTTGCGAATCCTCAACGACCCCGATGGCATCGGTATCGGTGCTCGTCACCTCACCGTCTCTACCAGCGGCGTTATTCCCGGTATTCGCAAATTTGCCGACATCCCCGAGCAGTTCACGCTTGCCGTTTCCCTGCATTCCGCCATCCAGTCGACACGCAATAAGCTTATGCCCGGTGTTAAGAAGTACACGCTACTTCGCCTTCACGAGGCGCTTCAACTCTACACCGAGAAGACTGGCCGCCGCCCGACCTATGAGTATGCCATGATCGAAGGCGTCAACGATACGAATCCCGAGATGCAGGCGCTCTGCGACTTCTGCGAGGGAACGTTGTGCCACGTTAACCTGATTCAGCTTAACGACATCGAGGGCAGCCCGCTCAAGCCGTCGCCGATTCATAAGGTTGAGGATCTTCAGCGTCGTCTTGAGTCCCGTGGCATCGAGACCACGATTCGTAACTCCCGTGGTAACGATATTGACGCCGCTTGCGGACAGCTGAAGCAGCGCTTCAAAGTTCAGAAGAACGCATAGGGGAGTCGCACCCCAAAACGTTTCATGTGAGGCTTATAGGACAAAATGTGTGTCCCGATAGAACATCCGTTTCCATCCATTAATCCAGCCAGAACGGGTACGGGTCCCTGTGGTGGAGGTCCTCCCACACTGCCCTGTCGCCCCACTCCGGCCCTCCGTCGTCACGCGACGGCGAGGCGGAGTAGACGCTGAACAGGAAGTCGATGTCCGCGTCGGTCGGCATCGTGGCGAGCTTCTCGCGCGCCGTCCTCGCGTCCCCCGAGTGCGCGTGGCACCACCAGAATACCGCCTTCACGCGCTTGACCGACGTCAGCCCCCGGTGGTTGCGCAGGACGGCCCTCAGCTGCGAGTTCACCCCTCCCTCGATCATGTTGTTGGTCGACGGCAGCGGGCCGGCCTTGGCCAGGGCGGGGTCGAGGTAGGTGAACAGCGTCCCCGCCGACACCAGCGACGACAGCGACGAGCGCGCCCGCCTCAGCCTCTCGTGGGTGTAGATCCTCCTGCCGTCCACCACGGTCCTGTCCTCCAGGAAGTCGGCCCAGAACCCGCACCAGTCGAGGTAGCGCTCGACCCAGAGCTCGGCCTGGTGCAGCGTCTCGATGCCCATGAGGTCGCGCGCGATGAGGTAGAGCTCGCGCCCCGCCTGGAGCTTCGGCCGCGTCGTCGTGTAGCGCTTGACCTGCGAGAAGGCGTGGAAGGTGCACCTCTGGACCCTGGTGCGCGGCCAGGTCTCTCGCACGGCCTTGGCGAACCCGCTCCCGCCGTCGGTGACGACCACGTCGGGCGCCGGGATCGGCGCCATGAGGGCCGACCGCGCCCTCGAGTTCTCCGACCTGGCCATGTACCAGGAGACCACCCGCTCGCCGCTGCAGCATATGAGCACGACGAGGTCGCGCGCGACCCAGATCCCGTCGACGTAGAGCACGCGGTGCAGCTCGCCGTCGGG
>ENA-ORUB01001248-ORUB01001248.1-human-gut-metagenome-genome-assembly--contig:-NODE-1248-length-28688-cov-2.826529_pt1 | contig 28688 bp, 19 predicted proteins | sample MGYA00241918_ERZ509200 | MGnify/ENA primary metagenome ERZ509200 (study PRJEB26280, sample SAMEA2338853) | human gut metagenome | biome: human gut; feature: human-associated habitat; material: faeces... | reverse complement strand
GCTATTATGGCTTATTTGCCTAATACCGTTCGTGATAGATATTTATCGTATATGCAGTTCCAGCGTTTTAATGCAAATACGATAACGGATCGTGACACATATTTGAAAGAGCTGGAAAAAGTAAGAGAAAATGGATATGCTTTGGATAATGAAGAAGAAATGAGTGGTGTTATATGTATAGGCTCAGTTATTTTAAATTATACTGGTTATCCATGTGGGGCTATTTGGATTTCTGGACCTAAAGATCGATTATCGGATTCAGTAGTCGAAGAATCTGCTCAGATGATCCGAAAGTATGCGAAAATAATATCTGCGGAACTAGGATATAGCCCGATGTTGAAAGATTGATAAATGTATGTTACCATAAAAATAGCGAACCATGAAGATACTGGAAAGTTTATTTGGAAAATTATTATTGACTGGCTTAGCTTGTTGTTGTTTTTCGTGGGTTAAAGCTGACACGAAACCTTTTTTTACAACAGGGATAGATATAAGTCAAAACGGAGAAATGTGGCTGGCTGAAAAAGGAAAGAAGTGTGTGGATATTTTTTCAGCTGATGGTAAAGAACTTTTACATTCTTATCCTGTCGATGAAACGCCCACAGGTATTTTGTTACATGAAGGAAAGGCCTATGTGACAACTTTTGAAACTATGGGTCATTTGCAGATCATGCAAATGGAGACGGGAAAAGTGGAGAAAATAATTCCTACTGGTTCTGGGGCTTGTTTTCCTTTATTGGGACCGGATGGAAAGCATATTTATATATGTAATCAGTTCTCTAATAATGTTGTAGAAATTGATTTGGCTAGTGGAAAGATTGTTCGTACAGTGAATGTACTGCGTGAGCCTCGGTCTGCTGTTTTCAGTAAAGATGGAAAATATTTGTTTGTTACAAACTTTTTGCCGGCACAGCGGGCTGATCTTGATTATGTAGCAGCTTGTGTGTCTGTGATTGATGTAAATACTTTTGAAAAAGTAAAAGATATCCAATTGGCAAATGGAAGTAATGCTTTGCGAGGTTTATGTATTACGCCTGATGGAAAATATGTATATGTATCTCATAATTTAGGTCGTTTCACTGTTCCTACCTCACAGCTTCAACAAGGTTGGATGAATACAAGTGCATTTAGTATTATTGATGTGGAGAATTTAAGTTATGCAGGTGTTGTTATCGTAGATGAGCCTGATCGTGGAGCTGCAGGTATTTGGAGTATTGCTTGTGATGAAAAACAAATTTATATAACACATAGTGGAACGCATGAAGTCAGTGTAATTGATCATGAAGCTATGCGTGAAAAATTTGAGGCATATCCTGATAAATCCCGTTTGGACTATGATCTGACGTTCTTATACGGTTTGCGAACAAGAATTCCTTTACAAGGCAATGGCCCTCGTTGTATGGTCACAAATGAAAATAAAGTTGTCATTCCAACTTATTTCGCAGACGTTCTGAATGTGCTAGACAAGGAATCTCTTAATTTAACTTCTGTACCATTAAATCCAGATCGGACAGAAACGGTCGAACAGAAGGGGGAGAGATATTTTAACGATGCTGCTCATTGCTTCCAGAATTGGCAGAGTTGTAATGGTTGTCATCCTGGAGATGCAAGAACAGATGGTATGAACTGGGATTTAATGAATGATGGTATAGGTAATTCGAAGAATTGCAAGAGCCTTTTGTTTAGTCATGTAACACCACCATGTATGATATCTGGTATTCGTGAAAGTGCTGAGCTTGCTGTTCGAGCAGGTTTCCGTTATATTCAGTTTTACGAGCCAGAAGAAGATATGGCAGTTTGCGTAGATGCTTATTTGAAATCTCTACAACCTGTGCCCAGTCCATATTTGGTAGATGGTAAGTTAAGCGAGAAGGCAGAAGCCGGTCGTAAGGTATTTGAAAAATTGAAATGTGGTGAATGTCATAGTGGTCCTTATTATACAGATATGAAATATCATGTGATAGGCGAGAATGTGGAGTTTGAACAAGGTTGGGATACTCCGACTTTACGTGAGGTTTGGCGAACAGCTCCTTATTTGTTTAATGGTGCTGCAGCAACCATGGAAGAAGTGTTCCGAGTTTATAAACATGGTATTGATAAGAAGGTTTCTGATAAGGAGATTGAGGAACTGACTGAGTATGTGAATTCATTATAAAATAAGGACTATGAATTATTGTCAAAAGATACATTATAATATATTTCAGACAAGCCAAACTGATTTTAATAGTGCGGTTGATGAACTGCTCGCTTGTATTCCTCAAAACGAAGTTGTTCTGCGTTTGGTGTTTTTTGGAATGCCCTTGTCTAATTCTCAATATTTGGAGCGGAGACTGTTGATCCGTGAAAAGATCCGTCATCGTTATCAGCAAATGGAACCTGCTTTGACGTATGTGGCCCAACCTCCATTAGGAGCAACATTGATTATGGAAGTCCATAGTTATGTGCCTGAAGCTGATGATTCTATTGTCTTTCGTCATTATGAGGGTATACCGTATGTTCTTTTGGAGAATAAAGAAATGAGATGTTTGTATGCGGGTGGCTTCCAGGAAGATATTTTGATGTTTGGTATTCGACAGCAAGCATCTGGTGTTTTCAGATGTTTGGGTGAACTGCTGCGCAAGGAAGGTTTCCCGGTCAATAGTATAATACGACAGTGGAATTATATCGAGAGGATAACTGATTTCGATGGATCAGATCAGCGTTATCAGATGTTTAATAATGCTCGTAGTGAATTTTACAGACCGGCAGACTGGAGTAATGGATATCCGGCAGCAACAGGTATTGGAGCAGATTTAGGAGGTTTGGTTGTTGATGTTGATGCTGTTGTATTCAAACAAAAAGATTGTTTTGCAACACCAATCGATAATAAGCTTCAAATAGCAGCCCATGCATATTCTGAAAAAGTTTTGGAAAAAGCTGGTACGCAAAAGACTACTCCGAAGTTTGAAAGAGCCAAACGGCTTACTTCGGGAAATAACAGTATGATTTATATTTCTGGTACGGCTGCTATTCGTGGTGAAGAAACGCTTATAGGCGTGGGTTTGGAACGGCAACTGCATATTACAATGGAAAATATTGCAGAATTAATAGGTGATGCTAAAATAAAGATGTTGCGGGTTTATTTGAAAGATCGTTCTTTCTATGAAGAAGCAAAGCAACTTTTGGACGCTTATAATTTGAATATTCCTATTTCTTATATGTGTACGGATGTGTGTCGGGAAGAATTGTTGATTGAGATTGAAGGAATAGCAATGAAATGATATTATTAACACAAATAATTAATAAGTACAATGAAAAAGATGGATTTTAAATTAATGGTGGCAGCTATAGGTTTATCTTCTATGGTTGCATGTTCTAATCAATCAGCAAACACCGCATCTAAGACACAAGATGCTACGACTGAGAACAATCAAGTTGACATTAAAAATAATAAAGCTATGACTTATTCTAAGAAGTACACAAATGCCGATTTCTATAAAGACGGCAAATTCCAGCAAGATGTTGCTATGGAAGCAATGAAGGACATGTTTGCATTTTATGGAGTTCCTTTCACAGAACTTATGGCAAAAGACATGTGGGTAACTGACTTTGGTTTGGGTGATTTCGAAAATGTTGGTATGGGTGGTATTTTCTGGGTGAATGATCCGGAATATGGTTATTTTGCACATGCCATTTATTTATTGCCAGGCCAGATGATTCCTGAACATGCTCACGTTAAAACAAAATTCCCTGCAAAGCATGAGTCATGGATGGTAGAAAAAGGTTGGGTTTATAATTTCTCTGAGGTTGGAGAAGAAACTCCTAATGCTCCTGCTATTCCTGCTACTCATGGTCCGATTAAGAGTAAGAATTTTGTTGTTCAGAAAGTGGGTGATGTATTGCGTCTGAAAGAATTGGGAACATTCCATTTCATGATGGCTGGACCGGAAGGTGCTATTGTTGATGAATGGGCTTGTTACCATGATAATGATGGTTTGCGTTTCACAAATACGAAAGCCGCATTATAATCTCTCTTGATTTTGTTCTATACAGCCAGGTGTGGTTGTATAGAACAAAATACTATGCTAGTCTCTAGTAAGATTAATTGCATAACTGAATAATTGAATAACATGAACAAATATCAACTAATAGTATCTGTTCTTTTATCAACATCTACACTGGTTTGGGCTGGCCCGAAGCAAAAGAAAGTTGATAATTGGATAGATGCATCCGTTAAGGCAAAAACCGAATTACAAGAGAAGCTGAAGAAGGCAGGCATGCCTGTTATTTCGCAGTGGATGAAGCATAAGCAGAAGGCTCAGCCATTTACTGTGGATGTGAAAGGCTTAGATAAACTTGTATTGGTTACTGCGGGTGGTCCTGATGGAACAGACTATGATCAGGCTGTATGGGCAAATGCTCGTTTGATCAAAGCTGATGGAACAGCCGTTTTGTTGGATCAGATTCCTTATGAATATGGTGTTGCTGGTTGGGCAAAACCTAAAATGAATACCAATGCATATGATCACGAAATCTTTATTGCTGGAAAAGAATATAAGCATGGAGTTTTCTGTCATGCTAATGGAACATTGGTTTATCCGCTGAATGGCGAATATGTCCGTTTTGAAGCAGAAGTCGGAATTGATGATACATCTCAGGGCGGAAGCGTTTTTTTCCAGGCGTTGAATGTTATGCCGAGTAAGGTAGGAGAGGAATTGAACGCTCAGTATCCGAAAGAAATAGCCATGTTGGGTTCAGTATTGGACGGTTTGGATACTTGGTTGATCACAGCCGACGCTTCAGTAGAGAAACAAGCTGTTGAGAATGCTCTTTCTCATTTGAAAGATAAGGCATACTTTACAGAAGCCGCTAAGCAGATTGCAAATGAATCGGATGTGAATACTCAGATTCATAAATATCTGTCTTTGCTGGAACAGATACAGGCAGTAGCTGCTCTTCAAGACGAATTGGAATGGTTGAATGTTGAGGCTGTTAAGCTGGCATTTGCCGATATGAAGAGACAGAAAGGTTATGATGTCGCTAAGTACGAACCTCTGCTCAACGAATTGATTGAATTAAACAAGAAAGGCTTTTCTGGTATTTATAAAGGAGATGCACAGGTGATGGCTGATGCGAAAAAAGCATTGGCTAACAAGCGTGCTATTTTGTTAGGAAACACCTTGCTTGATGGCGATAAGATTGTTGCTACTCGTTTCAAATTGGGAGCGAAAGCTCGTCAGGCTATGGCTCCGGATTTGGGAACACAGGCTAATAACTGGAGTAATCAGGAATCAGCTCGTCGTGAAGGTTTCGATTCTGAAATTGTAGAATTGACCAATTTGCGTGGTGACGTTCAGATGCGTCAGGTTTATAAACCGGATCATTCATCTTCTATTGCTGACTTGAAACTTCATTGGGACGGAGATCGCGTAATGTTTACGCAGACAATGCCGGATAAGCGTTGGAATATCCATGAAGTCAAGTTAGACGGAACCGGTTATCATCCGATGATTGAGATGAAAGAACCTGATTTGGAATTCTATGATGGTACTTATTTGCCAGATGGACGAATCATCGGTATTTCAAACATTGGTTATCAAGGTGTGCCTTGTGTGAGTGGAGATGACCCCGTTGGTAATATGGTTTTATATAATCCGAAGGATAAGAGTATGCGTCGTATCACATTCGATCAGGATGCTAACTGGAATCCGACCATTATGGCTAACGGTAAAGTTATGTACACTCGTTGGGAATATACAGACTTGACACACTATTATTCTCGTATTGTGATGCATATGAATCCGGATGGTACAGAACAGAAGGCTTTATTCGGTAGTGGTTCTATGTTCCCGAACAGTACATTTGATGTTCAGCCATTGCCTGGTCATCCTTCTGCATTTGTCGGTATTATCTCAGGTCACCATGGTATTGCCCGTTCTGGTCGTTTGATCTTATTTGATCCGTCAAAAGCTCGTAAAGGTGTAGCTGGTATGACTCAGGAAATACCTCATCGTAATCGTCCTGTTCAGGAGTTGATCAAAGATGGATTGGTAAATGGTGTTTGGCCGCAGTTTGTAAAGCCGATGCCATTGAACGATAAGTATTTCTTGGTATCTGCTAAGTTGTCTTCTAATGATTTGTGGGGACTTTATCTGGTGGATATTTATGATAACGTAACTTGTGTATATCAGGCAGAAGGTGAAGGTCTCATCAGTCCGATTCCGGTTCGTAAGTCTGTTACACCGCCAAGCATTCCTGACCGTGTGAAATTGAATGATAAAGAAGCTACTGTCTTCATTCAGGATATTTATGCAGGTGAAGGTTTGAAGAATGTTCCGCGTGGTACAGTGAAGCAACTTCGTATCCATGCTTATGAATATGCATACGTGAAGACTCAATCTGACCATAACTGGCATGGTATCCAGAGTGGTTGGGATATTAAACGTCTGTTAGGTACAGTTCCGGTTGAAGAAGACGGTTCTGTTATCTTTAAGATTCCGGCCAATACACCTATTTCTATCCAGCCTCTTGATAAAGATGGTGCCGCTATCCAGTGGATGCGTAGTTGGTTGACTGGTCAGCCGGGTGAAGTTGTTTCTTGCGTTGGTTGTCATGAGGATCAGAATGAAATCGCTATTCCGAAACGTGTGATCGCTTCTCAGAAAGCTGCTGCCAAACTGAAAGCTCCGGAAGGTGGTGTTCGTTCGTTTACATTCGATTTGGAAATTCAGCCTATCTTGGATCGTGCTTGTATCGCTTGTCATAATGGCCAGGGTAAGGCCTTTGACTTGCGTGCCGGCGAAAAGGATAAGTTAGGTTATGGTCCTTCTTATCTGAACTTACATCCGTATGTACATCGTCAGGGTGGTGAAGGTGATATGCTGGTATTGTTCCCGTACGAATATTATCAGAATACAAGTGAATTGGTTCGCTTGTTGAAGAAAGGTCACCATAATGTGAAACTGACGGATGCTGAATGGAAAACTTTGTATAACTGGATTGATTATAATGCTCCGGATAAGGGTTATTTCAATGCCAACGTGCTTGGTAAGAATATTATTCCTTATCAAGGATTTGACCAGATTGAACGTCGTATTGAATTGAACAACAAGTATGCCGGTGGTTCAGGCGTAGATTGGAAAAAGGAAATTGCCGACTATGCTGCCTATCTGAAGGCTAAAGGCCCGATCACTCCGGTTATGCCTGAAAAAGAAGCTCCTGTAAAGGAAAAGACGCTGAAGGCTAAAGGTTGGCCGTTCAATGCCGATGCTATTAAGGAAATGTTGGCAGACGAGAAACAAACTCGTATGGAAATCGAATTGGCTCCGGGTATTAAGATGGCCTTTGTTCGTATCCCTGCCGGTCAGTTTGTAATGGGTAGTTATCATGGTGAACCAGATGCTCGTCCTACTGCAAAAGTGAAGATCGCTAAATCATTCTGGATGGGTGAATTGGAAGTAACCAACCAGCAGTATAATGTATTCTTCCCAGATCACGACAGCCGTCATATGGATCAGCAGTGGAAAGACCACGTTTATCCGGGATATGTGGCTAATGATCCGGATCAACCGGTAATTCGCGTAAGCTATAACGATGCAATGGCATTCTGTAAGCAGTTGAGCGAAAAGACTGGCTTGAATATTACATTACCGACCGAAGCTCAATGGGAATGGGCTTGTCGTGCTGGTAGCGATCAGGACTTCTGGTACGGTGATATGAATGCTGATTTCGGAAAGAAGGAGAATATGGCTGACGAAACAACCAACTTGTTGGCTGTCAGTGGTATCGACCCGCAGCCGATGCCGAAGACTAGCTTCTGGTATAAGTATTATACTTTCTTGCCGAAAGAAGAAAGCGTAAATGACGGTAGTCTGATTCAGGTAGGTGGTAAGAAATATGAAGCAAATCCATTCGGCTTGTATAACATGCACGGTAATGTTGGTGAGTGGACTCGTTCTGATTACGTTTCTTATCCTTACAAAGTGAATTCGAAAGAAACATCCGAATATAAAGTTGTTCGTGGTGGTTCTTGGGTTGAACGTCCGAAGTATTCAACTGCTCATAGTCGTAAGGCATTCTATCCTTGGCAGCCGATATTCAATGTTGGTTTCCGTGTAATTATTGAAGATTAAGGTAAAATTGGGGAACTTTTGATGTTTCCCTAATGAATATCTAAGACGTTCCTTATTGGGAATTGTCTTTCCTCCGACCGCAGGAACACTTTCCTCCGGTCGGAGGATACTCTTCCTCCGTACGGAGGAAACCTTTCCTTCGACCGAAGGAAAGCTAGTGTGTCGGATGTTTTCCCTTAAGGGATGACGGGTTCTATGTTAATGATGTATATGAAATCGAATATTTTAAAATATTTATCTTCTCCGGTTACTTGTTTGTTGCTGATGATTGCTTATGCTTGCGGATTGGCCGCTGCGACTTTTATCGAAAAACAGCTTGGAACTGAAACGGCAAAGGTTTGGGTGTATTATTCCCCGATATTTATTTTCTGGCAATTCCTGATGGTTGTTAATTTCGTAGCCATGACTTGGAAATATCAATTGATAAGCCGGAAGAAATGGGGCGCGTTATTGACACACCTGGCTTTCATCGTTATTTTGGGCGGAGCTATGTGCTCGCATGTATTCAGCGAAGAAGGACTGTTACATTTGCGTGAAGGCGAGTCTAGCAATCAGATTGCCGTCCGTGCAGGAGATAAGACTTATTTTCATACACTACCTTTTGATGTAGAATTGGTCAAATTTACTTTAACCCGGTATCCGGGTTCAGCAAGTCCTTCTTCTTTCGAGAGTGAGGTACTGGTTTATGTAGATGGCGAAACGCGTCGTGAACTGATTTTTATGAATAATGTTCTGGATGTTAAAGGATATAGATTCTTCCAGGCTTCTTATGATAAGGATGAGCATGGGACGATCTTGTCTGTCAACCGGGATGTGATCGGCCGGAACATTACTTATACAGGATATTTCCTGCTGGCTTTGGGATTGGTCATTTGTATTTTGGGCCGTAATTCCCGTTTTATGTATTTAAGCCGTCAGTTGAAGAAGATGCGTTCGGTGCGTGTTTCTACGCTGATCATGATCGGTATGTTGAGTTTTTCAGCTGGTATGAAGGCTGACGAAAAGACGATGGATTTGAATTCCGTTGTACAGCAATTGGTGGTTAGTCCCAAGCATGCGGCAGCTTTTGGCGCATTGCCTGTACAGTCTGAAAACGGACGAATGATTCCGATGAACACCTTCTCGTCGGAAGTTTTGAGAAAATTGCATAAGGAAGATACATTTGGTAAATTGAATTCCGACCAGTTCCTGCTGAGTTTATTGGCGATGCCGGATATGTGGATGCGGGTTCCATTAATCAGCGTGTCGAATAAAGAAATATCCGCCCATTTTGATTTACCTGAAAAGGCCTGTTCCTATTTGCAGGTGTTTAATACGGATGGGGCTTACAAGTTTCAGGAAGATATCGAAAAGGCTTATGAAAAGATGCCGAATCAGCGGACCCGCTTTGATAAGGATTTAATGAAATTGGACGAACAAGTCAATATCTTGCATCAGGTGTTCAATTACCAGCGGATACATATATTCCCGAAGGAAGGCGATCCGAATCATAAATGGTATGCGCCGGGTGATGATCTTTCTGTTTATAGTGGAAAGGATTCGTTGTTTGTCTCTCGGATTTTCTTGTGGTATTTGGGAGAAGTCCAGTCTGCTTTGAAAACACAAGACTGGAGTAAAGCTGATGAAGTATTGGGAATGATTGAGACTTATCAGCAGGCTAAAAGTCAAGGCCTCGACATAAGCCCCAAGAAGATGCAGGCAGAAATCAAATATAATCAGATGAATATTTTCCGTCAATGCAAGATTGGCTATCTGATTGCAGGAGGTTTGTTGTTGGTACTAGCATTTGCAGCTATGTTTAATGATCTCCGGAAATTGAATTGGCTTTTCTGGCTGCTGTTGGGATTGGTTATTGCTGTTTTTGGATTCCATACATACGGAATGGGAGTCCGTTGGTATATAGCCGGCTATGCACCATGGAGTAATTCGTACGAGACGATGGTGTATGTTGCCTGGGCTACGGTTGCCGCCGGTTTGATGTTTGTCCGTCGCAGTCGGATAACGATGGCTTTGGCAACTTTATTCGGAGGAATCATCCTGTTCGTTTCAGGTCTGAACTGGATGGATCCGGAAATTAGTCCGTTAGTTCCTGTGTTGAAATCTCCGTGGTTGATGTTTCATGTGGCAGTTATTGTGGCCGCTTATGGTTTCTTTGGTATCTGTTGTTTGCTGGGAATTACCAATATGGTAGTTATGACGCTGGCAAGTGACAAAAATCACGGGATGTTGCAAACACGAATACAGGAATTGACCATCGTAAACGAAATGGCCATGCTGATAGGTCTCGCATTGATGACGATCGGAACATTCTTAGGTGCCGTTTGGGCTAACGAATCGTGGGGACGTTATTGGGGTTGGGATCCAAAAGAAACGTGGGCTTTGATTACCATGATTGTCTATGCGTTGGTAGAACACTTGCGGTTAGTCCGGAGATGGTATAATGCCTGGTCTTTTAATTTCTTATCTGTTATGGCTTTTTGCTCGGTACTGATGACATTCTTCGGCGTGAACTATTTCCTGAGTGGAATGCATTCTTACGGAGAGAATGACCAGGTACACGGAATATTTATTTATATATTTGTTTCCCTTGCAGTGATAGTCGTTATTTCGGCAATCGCTTATTGGAAATATCGTTCTAAATTGTCGAACGAAAATCAAGAAGTAGAATAATTTTTTATGTCAAATAATTAAAACAGCTAATGCTATGAGAACGTTAAGTCATTTTGGAGTTCCGGTTGATTATAAACCGGAAGGTGCAATGTACAACGAAGGTTTGAATATCTGGTTGACAGATTACAGTAAAAGTGCCAATAAAATAGAGTTTCTCTATTTAGAGTCGGGTGTAAGTCCACTGCCGGAAAAAGTTTTAAAAACAGCGCATATTGCCTATGAAGTGCCTTCATTGGAAGAAGCTTTAAAAGGACAAAAAATTATTTTTGGTCCGGCACCTTGTGATGCACACTTGACGATCGCTTTTATTGAAGAAGAAGGCATTGCAATTGAGTTAATGGAAATCAAGTAAAGAACCCTAAAAATTGAATGTTATGGCTGAAATTATGACAAAATTCATCAATGATCCGCAGCATATTACACAAGAATTGCTGGAAGGTTATGTATTGGCTTATCCTGATCAGGTTAAGTTGGCCGCTGAGAATATCGTAGTTCGTACACATCCGAAGAGTGAAGATAAAGTTGCTATCGTAACATTAGGTGGTTCTGGTCACGAACCCGCTTTGAGTGGTTTTGTAGGCGAAGGTATGTTGGACTGCTCAGTTGTAGGTGATATTTTCGCTGCTCCGGGAGCTCAACGTTTGTTTCAGGCTTTGCAATTAATGAAACGTGAAGCTGGTATCTTGTTGGTTGTATTGAACCACTCAGGTGATATCATGAGTGCCAATATGGCTTGTCAGTTGGCTGCTCGTGTAGGTATCAAAGTTAAGCAGATTGTAACTCATGATGATATCAGTGCAGGTATTGGTGCTGATGACAAAGACCGTCGTGGTTTGGCTGGTTGTGTTCCTTTGTATAAGATTCTGGGTGCAGCATCAGAGGAAGGAAAGTCGTTGGACGAATTGGTAGAAATCGGAGAACGTTATAATAAACATTGTGCTACATTGGCTGTTGCTATGCGTGCATGTACACATCCGCAGAATGGTGCTACTATTACAGATCTGCCTGCAGGTGTGATGGAAATCGGAATGGGACAGCACGGTGAAGGTGGTGGTGGCCAGAAGCCTTTGGTTTCTGCAGATGCTACTGCTGCTGAAATGGTTGATTTGTTGTGCCAGCAATTGAAACCGGCTGCCGGAAGCAAAGCCTTGTTGATCATTAACGGTGTAGGTGCTACTACTCACATGGAATTGAATATTGTTTTCCGTAAGGCATATCGTGAATTGGAAAGCCGTGGCATTACAGTTGCTTGCAGCCGTATCCAGGAAATCCTGACTGTACAGGAACAGGCCGGATTCCAGATGATCATGGCTTTGCTGGACGATGATCACATCGCTTATTTGAATAAACAGTCAAATGCTCCGTATTGGACTACAATTGGTAAATAAATAGTATGGATAAACTGACAATTGCTGATTTCAAGGCAATGATGAACAAAGCCTTGGAAAATATTAAAGCACGTGAAGAAGAATTCTCCAAGTTGGATGCCGTAATTGGTGATGGCGATCACGGAACTGCTATTGTAACAGCTCTGTCTTGCATCGTCCGTTCTGCACAGCAAGGAACAGAATTCAAGTCTATGCTGATGGACATGGGTATGAACGTGATGCTTGAAGTAAGTGGTTCAACCAGTACATTATTGGGTGCTTTGTTCTTAGGCATGAGCGATTGTGCTGAAGGTACAGAATTGGATGCCGAAGGTGTTAAGAAAATGTTTGCCGGTGGTTTGGCAAATGTAAAACAACAAACCAGTGCACAAGTGGGAGATAAGACCATGATGGATGCTTTGATCCCTGCTGTCGAAGCCATCCAGAATTGTCCTTCTAACGATATAAAGGAAGTGCTTCAGGCTGGTGCAAAGGCAGCTTTGGCAGGAGCTGAATCAACTATTCAGCTGAAAGCTAATTTCGGACGTGCTCGTAATTATGGCGAACGTTCTGTTGGCTATATGGATAGTGGTGCTGCTTCTTGGAGCTGTATGTTTGCTTCTTTCGCAGAAATTGGATAATATGAAAAATGTCAAAGTAACTGGTAGAGATTTTCTGCTGGTTACTTTGACCTTAAATAGATAATTGTTTAACGAATAAAAAAGAGGAAATTATGCCAGATATGGAAGGCTTCAGAGAAGCCAGCAATTTTGGATTCGATCAGGCACAGTCTGTAGAAAACTTTCACGTAAAAGGTGCAGCTAATCTTTCATGGGGTATGAAAGACCGTTTAAGCCGTATTTTCAATCCGAAGACCGGTAAAGCTGTTTTATTGGCTTTTGACCATGGTTTTATTATGGGACCGACTTCTGGTTTGGAACGTATCGACTTGAGTATTGTTCCGCTTACTCAGTATGCTGACTGCTTGATGTGTACACGCGGTATTTTGCAATCTTCTATTCCTGCCGCTACAAACAAACCGATTTGTTTGCGTTCAGATGCAGGTTCTTCTATCTTGACAGAATTGAACCGTAACGTTCTGATCGACGTAGAAGATGCTATCCGCTTGAATGCTTCAGCTATGGCTGTTATGTTTGCTGCCGGTGACGAAGAACGTGAAGCCGTTACTGCTGCTAATTTGGTAAAAGCTGTAGATTTGGGTAATCGCTATGGTATTCCTGTAATGGGTGTAACTGCTGTTGGAAAACAGATGGCTCGCGATGCTCGTTATTTCGCATTGGCTTCACGTATGTGTGCTGAAAATGGTGCTGCTATTGTGAAGACCTATTATTGCGATGGCTTTGAACGTGTAGCTGCAACTTGTCCGGTTCCTATTGTAATCGCCGGAGGTAAGAAAGTGCCCGAATTAGATGCTTTGCAGCTTTGCTATAAAGCCGTTCAGGATGGTGCTTGTGGTGTAGATATGGGACGTAACGTATTCCAGAGCGAACATCCGCTGGCTATGATTCAAGCAGTTCATGCAGTTGTACATGATGGTATTACTGCTGAACAGGGATACGAAATGTATCAAGATCTGTCTAAATAAATTTATTTATATCGAGTAAGCTGATAGAATCTGTTTCAGTCCGTTATTCGGACGTAATATCAGATTCTGTCAGCTTTTTTACTAACTGTATATTTATTATGAAATCAATATTTAGTTATCTGTGTATGGCTTGTATGATGTTGGGATTGTTCTCATGCGGGCAGAAGAGTGAAAAATTATTGTTAGCCGGTTCTGGTTGGAATAAAATTGTCATTATTGATAAAGAAACCAAGAAAGTAGAGTGGGAACATCCGTTGGAAAAAGGCTGGGAATGTAATTCAGCCAGCTGGACGCCTGATGGAAATATCCTGTTTTCGTATGCCAAAGGAGTTAAGCTGATCACCAAGCAAGGTGAGGAATTATGGAATATTCCGGCTGATGCAGGTTCTGAATTTCAGACAGCCCGTGTATTGGATAACGGAAATTATCTGGTAGCTGAATGTGGTCATCCGGCTAAAATATTCGAAGTTAGTCCGAAGGGAGAAATTATTCGTGAGACTGCTTACGAAACAGGTATTGAAGTGCCTCATGCTCAATTCCGCCATGTGAATGTAGATAAAGATGGAAACTATCTGGTTCCTTTGTTTGAAACAGCTGATGTACGGGTAATCGATGTAGAAGGAAATTTGCTTCGTACCATCAAGATGCCGGGTAATATGTATTGTGTAAGCAAACTGGCTAATGGAAATTATGTAGGCGCTTGCGGTGATTCACATCGTTATGTAGAATTTAATTTGGAAAGTGGTGAAATCTTGCGCACGGTCAATTCAGGAGATATCGAAGGCGTTGAGTTTTGTTTTGTAGCTCAACTGTTGCCGACGGAAGATGGCGGTTTGTATATCTGTAATTGGCAAGGTCACGATCCGAGCGTTGCTTCCAAGAATATTCCTCAATTAATGGAGATCGACAAGAACGGAAAAATCGTTTGGGAAGTAAACGACAACAAGAACTTCGGAATGATTTCATCTATCTCGGTTGTTAAATGATTTTCTTAGGAGAGACGTCTGACAACTCAAAATGAAAGGACTATGACTGAAACGATTCGTTCCAAGGAAAGAGTATGGGCTGTTGATGCCTTGCGTGGATTTGCTGTGATGGCGATCATTTTACTGCATAACATAGAGCATTTCAACTTTTATTCTTTCCCTGAAACTGCTTCGCCTTTTTTGTCTAGCTTGGATACTCATCTGTGGGATATGCTTTTCTTTGCTTTTGCAGGAAAATCGTATGCGATTTTTGCCTTACTTTTTGGCTTTACCTTCTATTTGCAGCATCATAATTGTGAGATTAGGGGAGAAGATTTCCGGAATCGCTATATGTGGCGGCTCGTATTGTTGTTGCTGTTCGGTTTTGTTAATGCCATCTTTTTCCCGGGTGAGATATTGGTTCTGTATGCCCTGATAGGTTTTGTCTTGGTTCCTGTGCGGCATTTGAAGGATCGGACTGTGGCATGGATTGCTTTGATTCTGATGTTGCAGCCGTTGGAGTGGATAAAAGTGATTTATGCGTGTCTGGTGCCGGATGCGAATCCGCAACAGACTTATTTCTCGTTGGGAGATGTGTATCCTCAATTAGGAGGGCATTCCTTTTGGGAAATGCTGAAAGCGAACTTTGTCACAGGGCAGTTGGCTAGTTTGAATTGGGCGTGGTCTCATGGTAGGGTATTCCAGACAGCCTCTTTGTTTATGCTGGGTATGCTGTTGGGAAGAAAAGGCTTGTTTGTATATGCTGGTGAGAATCGTGAGCGGGTAGCTGCTTTCTGGCAACGCGTTGCCTTTTTGGCTTTGCCGTCGGCTGTGGTCCTTTATTATCTGAAAGACTTTATTTATTCACAGATAGAGAATCCATTCCTGAAGTCGTCGATGCGGACGATTTGGGATTCGTGGTACAACCTGGCGGGCATGTTGCTGATTGTTTCAGGATTTCTGTTGCTCTATTGGGTGAATGAAGGTAAGGTTCAGAAGATACTGGTTCCGTATGGAAAGATGAGTCTGACGGATTACGTCACACAATCACTGATTGGCAGTTTCTTGTATTTCGGCTACGGCCTGGAACTGCATTTGGTTTGCGGGACGACTTATAGTCTGCTGATTGGAATTGTTTTCCTTGTGCTACAGGTGGCATTTGCTCATTGGTGGTTCCGTCATTTCCGTCGGGGTCCGCTGGAAACTATTTGGCACCGGTTGACGTGGATCGGAAAGAAATAAGCATATAGATTCTGATTATAGTATTCTCTTCAATGAAATTTCTGGAAAGTCTCAGGTTTCTAAATCCTAGGCTTTCCAGAAATTTTTGTATTGATAGCTTCCTTTGTTTTCCGTATGTAATTATGAGGAAGTAATATCTCGATTCCCAGCTATTATGAATTAAGCATTCTTATCTTTTGGCAAAATCAGATTAAGCACAACTCCCACGATGGCGGCAAGCCCGATTCCGGATAGCGATAATTCGCCCCAAGAGAAAGTGGCGCCTCCTATACCGATGGTCAGCGTCAGGGAGAAGATGATGATGTTCCGGGTATTCGTCAGATCTACCTTGTGCTGCAACATGTTGGTTACACCGGCTGTGGCAATGGTGCCGAAGATCAGTAGCATGATGCCTCCGAGTACGGCATTGGGAATGGATTTTAAGAGGGCACTGATTTTCCCGACCAAGGAAAATAGAATGGCAGTTACAGCCGCAATGCGTATCACTTGCGGATGGGGCACTTTGGTGATAGACATGGCTCCGGTTACTTCGGCATAAGTAGTAACAGGAGGTCCGCCCAAAACTCCGGCGATCATACACGCAATTCCGTCGCCCAGCAGGGTACGGTGAAGGCCGGGATCTTTCACGAAGTCTTTGTTGGCTACCGTATTGACTACATAGATATTCCCGATGTGCTCAATCACGGGGGCAATGGCTACGGGAAGCATGAAGACGAAGGCTTCCCACGAGAAGGTGGGATGTACGAACTTCGGCAGTTTGAACCAGGCGGCTTCGCGTACACCGCTCAGATCGACTTCATAGAAGAACAGGGCAGCCAGATAACCGACTCCAATTCCGCAGAAGATTGGGATCAGTTTGAGCAGGCCTTTGGCTTTCAAGGATACAATGACGGCTGTGGCTAGTGAGATCAGAGCCAGCACCCAATTCTCTTCGGCCATCTGGACGCCTGTGCCTGCCAGGGTTATACCTATGAGGATGATGACGGGACCGATTACAACTGGCGGGAAGATGCGGTTGATGACCGATAGTCCCTGCCATTTGACCAGGGCACTCATGGCGAAATAGACCAATCCCACTCCGGTAAGTCCGAAAAGGGTTCCTGAAAGGCCGTATAATTCGGTGGCCTTGATGATGGGAGCGATGAAGGCAAAGCTGCTGCCCAGGAAAATGGGCACTTTCCCTTTACTTACCAGGTGGAAGATCAATGTCCCGATTCCGGCGGTAAATAGAGCTGTCGATGGGTCGAGGCCGACCAACAAAGGTACCAGTACGGTGGCTCCGAAAGCCACGAAGAGGAATTGTACGCCGACAATCCCTTTTCGGATGGGCGAAAGTGTTGTATCCGTTAGATTCATAGGTTATGTAAGTATAAAAGATTCAAACTCCGTAAAATTACGATAACCTGTTTCTTTCTCCAAATTTTCTGAAGGATTGTTGCCGGGAATGGCTTTCTGTCGGGTGTTTGTTTTGTTCTATGGGTGGCTTGGTTTATCTTTGCAGCTGGAAAATAGATACAGATATGAAAAGAGTTTTTTGCCCGAAGTGTGATCATCAGATCGCTTTTGATGAAACCAAATACGAAGAAGGAAAAGTGGTGGCGTTTGTCTGTCCGCAATGTGCATCACAGTTCAAGATTAAGATTGGGCGGAAGGTGGTCCGCTCGAAGTCTGGTTTGGAGAAGGAAGTAAAGGAGCCCGATTTCACGTGTGGCTTTATTACGGTTATCGAGAATGCCTTTGCTTTTAAGCAGGATTTGCCCTTGGTGTTGGGCGATAATGTGATCGGCCGTCGTAACAAAGATACCGATGGTGTGGATGTCCCGATCATTACCAGCGATCCGAGTATGGGGCGCAAGCATTGTGTGATTCATGTCAAGCAGGATGCCGCAGGCAAGTTCTGCTATACCTTGCGCGATTTCCCCAGCTTGACGGGGACGTTCCTGCGGAGTGAATTGTTGGGCGACCGGGAGGTGGTCCGTATCGGCGACGGGGCTGTCGTGACGATCGGGGCAACTACGTTTATCCTGCATACGCCCGACGGAGAAGAATTAGAAGATTAAACGACTAAATATAATGGAAATATCATGAAAAGATTACTATTGTTAGGATGGCTGGCATGTATGTGTCTTTCACTCTTTGCCCAGCAGAAGGCGCCTAAATGGATGGAAAAACAGAAAAAGGCGATCGCGAAGATTACTACATACAAGGAAGATGGTACGACCTTGCATACAGGTACCGGCTTCTTTATTTCGGAAGACGGAAAGTTGCTCTCGGCTTATTCGCTCTTTAACGGGGCTTACAAGGCGACGGTTACTGACGGAGGCGGAAAGACCTACGAGGTATCGACGGTACTGGCGGCCGACGAATTGTATGACGTGATCAAGCTACAGGTGGAAGTGCCCAAGAAGGTGAGCTTCCTGAAGATGGCAGCTGCTCCCCTGGCTGTGGGTGCGCCGGTTTATCTGCAGCCTTATACGGATGCCAAGGTGAAGACCTTCGCTACGGGTAAGGTGGAAGAGGTGACCAAACTGAAAGATGTTTATCATTACTATAAATTGTCTTTCCCGCTCGAGGTAAGCTGGGTGAATGCGCCTGTGTTGAACGAAGAGGGCGAGGTATTCGGTTTGGCGCAAGAGGATGCTTCGGGCAAGAAAGAGGTATCGTATGCGGTATCGGCAGCTTATGCCGAGAGCCTGCAGATCTCGACGATGGATATGCTGAGTTCTACCTACACGGCCATCGGGATCAAGAAGGCATGGCCTGCCGATCGGGAGCAGGCGCAGATTGCTTTGTTCTTGATGGGCAATTCGCAGGATGCCCAAACGTATCTGAATACACTGAATGATTTTGTGGCGGCTTTCCCCGACTGGTCGGAGAGTTATATCCGCCGGGCTTCGCATTATGCCTATCACCGGACCGATTTGGCCAACGACCGGGCCGGACAGTTGCAGTATCTCGAGAAAGCCCAGGCAGATATGAAGCAGGCACTCGATCTGGCCGAAAAGAAAAGTGACGTGCTTTATAGCGAGGCGCAGCTGATTTACAGTGTGGCCCTCTCTGATTCTACCTTGAAGGATACGGACTGGACGGTCGAGCATGCACAGAACCGGCTGACGGAGGCTATGACGGCCGAGAATAATCCGGTGTATCACCAGCTTCAGGGGGAAATGTATTTCAATCAGGGAAAATATGATGAGGCGTATCAGGAATACATGATTGTCAACCAGAGCGACGCGGCCAATGCCAGCTCGTGGTATATGGCTGCCAAATCGAAGTCGTCTAAGCAGGGTGGCGTGAATATCGGCGAGGTCATCCAGCTGCTCGATAGTACGATCGCTTGTTATGGCGAGTCGATGAATCCGGAAATGGCGCCTTACATCCTCGAGCGTATTGACTGGCGGCTGAAGCTGATGCAGTATGAACAGGCGGTGGCCGACTATGACTTATATTATAAGGTAGTAGGCGGACGGGTGGACGATTCGTTCTATTACCTGCGCGAACAGGCCAAGTTCCGCCAGGGAGATCTGGAAGGTGCCTTGCAGGATATCCGTCAGGCGATGGCCATCAACGCCAAAAGCCCGATGTATCTGGCCGAAGAGGCTTCGATCTTTATCCGCCAGAAGAAGTATGCCGAGGCTTTGCAGAGTATCGACAAGGCCTTGGCACTGGCTCCCGACTTTGCAGCCTGCTACCGTCTGCGTGGGGTTTGCTTCCTCCGCACCGAAAAGAAGGATGCAGCCTGCGAAGCTCTCAACAAAGCCAAAGAGCTGGGTGATCCGGTAGCCGATAAGTTGATCAAGGAGAATTGCCAATAATAGGCTTCCATTCGGTACGAATTTCACAGAATTTATTTGTTGAACATGCCCAATGCGAGTAGAGGCGCAGCGTGCTGCGCCTCCATCCAGCGTGAAAGGATAAAACAACAAATAACACAATAAATTCATTCGTTATTTTATTGATTGTTATTTGGATGTGTAGAGCGTCGTTATGAGGCGCAGCAGCGCTGCGCCTCTACAGTCGCCAGGCAAGTTCCATGAATAAATGAGGGAGAAAAAGATAATTCTCCATTGTCAATTCTCAATTGTCCATTGGACCGGCCTCGTTCTGGTGAGCGTTAAGCGTAGGAACGAAGTGGAGCGGCCGGAGCGTCGCTGTCTGAGCGCAGCGAGTTTGCGGCGCGCACAGCGAAACGAAGTGACGGAGTAGCTCAGCAGACGCAGCCTTGAACTTTTGGTTCTTTTCTTTCAAGAGAAAAGAACGAATACGAACTTGATCTTTTGGTTCTTTTGCATCAAGGCAAAAGAACAGATACGAACACCAAATCCAATACCAAAATCAACTCTTCCTATACCTGCACTTTCAATTATTTTTATTTAATTTGCCATACTTCTCAATAGGAAAAGAGAACTGTCGTCTTGGCGGAACTCTTTCTGTTCTGAGGTGAAACAAGGTAAAAATCACGAATCGGAGTGTACATGTGATCTACCACCGTTGGCAGATTTTCAGTACCGGATCACATGTGATTTCCCATTGAGAATAGATTTTTGGTACCAGATCAGGTGTGATCTGGCCTTGTCAATGAATTTTTGGTCCCAGATCACTGGTAATTTCGTCTGTTTTTAGATTTTCGGTCCTTGATCACTAGTGATTTTCTTCTGCAAATGGATTTTCGGTCTCCGATCATATGTGAGCGACCACTGCGAAAGATTTCGCACTCAAAATCACATGTGATCTACGACTAAAACGGAATTGTTTAACACAAAAAAGGAATGACTATGAATGTATTTCCTGCAATTGAAGGTAGTTCCTGCTATCGCTACAACAACGCCTTGCATATGAGTTTCCACGACCACATGCACCAGGTGTTCTCTGGCTATCTGGATGACTACCTGAAGAAGCTCAACTTGACGCAGGACATTGTGGATGAGTATGGGGAAGATGTGGAGGTCGAACAAGACCTCAACAGAAAGAGTTCCGCCAATACTAATACCATCAAGATGGACGAGGAAGATGCCGAGCGCGACCGCCTGCTGTCGGTCATGTTCTACATGGTATCGAATGGCCTGAAGGCTTCGAAGGCTACGGTCAAGGCTGCTGCCCAGCAGCTCGACGTGGTGCTCCGTCCTTACAAAGGGGCACAAGGGGCGGCCGACGATGCCGAAACTTCTCTGATTAAGGGTTTGATCCTGGATTTACGAAAGGAAGAAAACACGGCGGCAGTCACGACGCTGGGGTTGGATGCTACGGTAGACGAGCTGGAAGAAGCCAACAACAACTTCGACGCGGCTAAAAACAAACGGACAAGCGAACGCGCCCTGACCGAGGGCGATAACCTGAAGGATGCACGGAGCAAGACCGACACGGTGTATCAGAACATGTGTACCCTCATCTCGGCGGCTGCCCTCATGGCTGCTACGCCCGAAGATCTGGAGTTTGTCGTTTCGGTCATCAACGAGATGAACCGCGTGATTGCCAATCACAAGACAAGCTACACCCAGAGTCAGGCACAAAAGAAGTCCAACAAGCCGGAAGAAGGCGAAACCGTTGAGAAGTAACAATTGTCCGGGTGGATTTGTACCTCCGCCCGGACGTGCTCCGTCCTTTCCGGCTTGATGCTGAAAGGACGGGGCATCATCATTAAAAAAACAAACTGTTGGGAAACAAGCGGTCTTTGAAAGAATTTTAATCGAAATAGATAGTTCTGTGTCAGAAAATAAGTTACCTTTGTCGTGTAAATAAAAGACGAAGCCTTATGAAAAAAAAGACAGAACAAAAAGTCCAATCCGTTTTCCGTCGAGTGTTGGACGACAAACAAGCCATACGGGAGTGCATTCAAAAAGGAGAAGACATCAAACAAGTAGCCAAAGATCGTGGAATCAAGTTTGCAACGCCCGTATGAAGTGGTAAAGAATAAAGATTGGGACTATTCATTTCAAACAAAGCATGGCATTATTTACCATGCTTATTTTATAGAATTTTCCAACTATCATCCAGCTTTTTCCGATGTTTACACATTCAATATCGAACCGGAAACGGACAAGCCACATCCCTTGGATGTCAGAATTTCAGTAACAGTCGTTTCTATTTTGCAATCTTTTTTCCGTGATAAACAAAGGGCAATGTTGATGGTGTGTGACAGTTTGGATGGTAAAGAAGAAAAGCGGAAAAACTTGTTTGACCGCTGGTTCAAGAAGTATAACGACGGGAATATCCGAAAATATGATGCGTCGGCAGTAACGGAAGATTATACTATATATGTGTCAATCTATTTGCACCGGGCAAATCCTCGGTCTCATGTTTTGCTGGATGCCTTCTATGATTTGGTAAAAAACGATTTCTATCCGATCGATTAAAATTTCTTCCCAATACCCCTTGTTTCCCAAAAACGAACGTAATCTAATGGGGAAACAAATATGGGAAAAAACATTTTACAAACAACTAACAAGCGGGTGCGGCCCTTATGGCTGTGTCCGCTTATAAAGAAAATCTTTACTTTATTTATCTGGCTTCTGCTGCTGCCCGTCACGGCGCTGGCGGCGGATATGAATACCGTTTATGTGGGAGGCGTGGCGCTTGCCGGAAGTTCTGACAGTATCGTTTACGCCACCACAAACGAAAGCGGAGAAGTGGTGAAAGATGGCGCAAATGCCAACAACTACAACATCAAGTGGGACGGCAGCACGCTGACCTTGCACGACGCCACCATTCAAAAAGAATTGTATGCTAGCGACCTCCCCCTTAGTAATATTGCCGGAGCGGCCATTGGCGTGATCAATCAAAGCGGGGATGCAGGATTGACCGTCCAGCTAGAGGGCAACAATAAGATTGAAGGAGTCAGCACAGGGATTCATGTTCGTTCCTCAGGGGGCAATGCCGCCTTGAACATCACGGGCAACGGCACCTTGGTTGTCAACTCAAATTATCTAACAATCCAGGTTACCAGCATAGGCGGTAATGCTGCCCTGAGCATCGAGAACGCAAAGGTCACAGCCACAAGTTCCTATAGCAATGTCGTTACCGTGCAGAGCGGTAATAGCGAAAACTCAAGCGCATCACTCACCGTGGATGGCGGCAGTCTAACTGCTACAGCACCGTCGAATAATGTTTCAGGAATTCGCTTCGTATTTGGCTCCGGTGGATCCGGCTCCGGCACACCCAACCTGACCGTCAGCGGCAACGCCACCGTGCGAGCCAACGGCAGTGCCGGTGGAATTACGAATAATTCTTCTACTGGGGTTCAGTACGGAACAGGTGGCAAGGAAACAGGTGGCATCATCTGGAACGGCACGGAAGGCACTGTGTACGGCAATGTGACCTTGCAGGAAGATTTGGAGATTGGCGAGGGCGAGAGCCTGACGCTGGATGACGGTGCAAACCTGAGCGCAGGAGATCATAATGTGATCGTGGACGGTGGAACGCTGGACGAAAAACTAAAGGAAAGTTTGGGCGACAAAGTGAAGTATGCGCCCGCCATCACCACCACAAGCCTGTCTGATGGCACGGTTGGCACTGCATACAGCCAGACCCTTGCAGCCACCGGCTCCGAAGTCATTATATGGAGCGTCACCAGCGGTTCTTTGCCTGCGGGGTTAAGCCTGAGCGCGGATGGAACAATCTCCGGCAAGCCCACCACAGATGGGACTTTCACCTTTACCGTGACTGCCACCAACGACAGTGGTTCTGACAGTAAAGATTTTACTTTGAAAATTGATAAGCCAGCATTCATTCCTGTCACCGGCTTGGAGCTGAACAAGAGCACCCTGACCTTACAGGAAAAAGGCAGCTATGCTCTGACTACTACCGCAAAGCCTGACAATGCCACCAATAAAAATGTGACTTGGGAAAGCAGCGACACCAGCATCGCTACAGTTGATGCAAATGGAACAGTGACTGCCATAAGCGCAGGCACTGCCACCATCACCGTCACCGCTCAGGACGGAAGTGGGGTCAGCACCTCTTGCTCTGTGACAGTGACGCATAGTATGGTACATACTCCAAAGAAAGATGCTACCTGTACCGAGGATGGAAATATCGAGTATTGGTACTGTAAAAACTGCGATAAGTATTTTAGCGATGAAAATGCGACAGAAGAACTTTCAGATGTGGTCATCCCTGCCACCGGCCACCACTATGTGAACGGCTATTGCACCAAGTGTGGTCACCGCGACCCGGATTACCGTCCCGATCCCATCAGCTACTACAACATCTATATAGAAGACGTATGCGACGGGGTGGAAGTCTCCACCAGCAAGAATGTAGTGCGCGAAGGCGGTTCTGTCAGTGTCTATGTCAAGAAAGACACAGCGAACTATACCTTCGATAACTTCAAGGTCTATTACAAGCGCAGCTACTACGGTACTTGGGACGAATTGAAGGAAGGCACGCAGCCCGGCGAATACCCGATTAAAAACATCTGGACCCACATCTACATCAAAGCCGAAGGTGCGGAAGAAAAGGAAGACCCGACGGGTATCGAATCTATCGAGGGCGTGAAAGTCTATACGAAGGATGGCAACCTCTATGTTCAAACCCCGCAGCGTGAGCAAGTCATCATCGTCAGCATGAGCGGCGTGGTCGTGAAGAATGAAGAGCAAGTAGGCCTGAAGCAATACCACGGCCTGCAACCTGGCATCTACATCGTGCGGGTAGGAGACAGGGCGTACAAACTTTGTTTGAATTGACAATTGATAATTGACGATTGACAACTGTAGAGGCGCAGCGTGCTGCGCCTCCAACGGACGGTATCAAGAGCCTATGCGGAAACGGAGAGAATAGATTTCTTTATCTCCAACCGCCGTATATGCAATACCACCTGCCGGAGGCGCAGCACGCTGCGCCTCTACACACTTTGGGATTGAATTGTCCATTGTCAATCGTCAATCGTCAATTATTAATTGACAAACTCCTTCCTCCAAATGAAAATGCGCATCGTTGTCTGCCAGGAAACGCACCACCTGCAACACCTTCTCTTGCGGGAAATCCACTGCCTGCAAAAGAGTAGAAACCGGTAGCGGACCTTGCCGGAGCAACTCTTCCAAAGCCCCCTGAATCGTGTGGAACTCAGCGTTGGTCAATCCGCTGCTATGCCGTTGCAGACAAACATCACACGTGCCGCAATCCTTGTCCTGTTTCTCTCCGAAATACCCCAGTAAGATACGAGTCCGACAAATATGCGTGTTGTGAATGTATTCCAACACCTTACTGATACGCGCCTCGTTGCGCGCCTTCCTCTCTTCGTAGGCCGACCGGGGGATCGACAGATACTTCTGCTCTTCACGGACTTGCCGGTAGATGATCAGCGGTGTCTTCTTCTGCGGGACATAATTCACAATGCGGTATTTCGAAAGTCCCACCAGCAGATGATACACCTCGTCGGGCGTACAACCGGCACGGGTAGCAATCAGACTCTCATTGATGTAAACATAATCGGCAAACAACCCCGTGTATGACCGGAGAATCGTCTTGATGACAGCATCCGTCAGTTCGTCCTGCCGCAGATAACTGTACAACTCTTCGCGTGTAGCGGTAAAGATCAGTCGGGAGGCGTTATCCACTTCTTCCACATATTCCAGGTAACCTGCCAGCTCCAGCAACTTGATGGCACTGTGCGTCTGTGTGATGGGCAACTTGAAAGCCGAACAGAAATCGGTCAGCATGAAGTCGTGTACCGTATCCAGTCCATATCCAACAGCGATCTGGAAATAATTGCCCAGTGCCTCGTACACCCGGTAAATAAATTCCTTGGGGGGAAATTCATCACTGATACGCTTCTTCAGTTGGGCCGTATCGGTAGGCGAGCAGAGAGCAACCGCATAAGCCTTACGCTCGTCACGCCCGGCCCGTCCGGCTTCCTGGTAATATTCTTCGAGCGACCCCGGCATATCCAGATGCACCACGACACGTACATCCGGCTTGTCGATTCCCATACCAAAGGCATTTGTAGCGACAATGACACGGATTTCGTTGTTCTTCCATAAATTCTGTCTCCTTTCTTTCTCGTCGTGATTCAGTCCGGCATGGAAGAAATCAGCCGTGAAACCTTCTTTACGCAAATACTCGGCCACCTCTTTGGTCTTTTTCCGGTTACGGACATAAACAATAGCCGTTCCCGGCACACGGCTGAGGATGTGCACCAGCATCTGCAGTTTATCTTCCGTCTGCCGAACGATATAAGCCAGGTTTTTCCGTGCGAAACTTTTGGAAAAGACACACTTCTTCTGAAAGAGCAACCGGTTTTGGATATCATCCACTACTTCCGGCGTGGCAGTAGCCGTAAGAGCCAGCACCGGGACATCGGGCAACTGCTTCCGGATCTCTGCAATCTTCAGATACGAAGGACGGAAATCATATCCCCATTGGGAAATACAGTGACTCTCGTCGATCACCAGCAGACTAACCTTCATCGCCTGGAGTTTGGCCAGGAAGATTTCGGTACCCAGCCGTTCGGGAGAAACATACAGGAATTTATATTCACCAAAGATACAGTTTTCAAGCTGGGTGATAATCTCCTGCCGGCTCATCCCGGAATGAACGGAAGTCGCCTTGATCCCGATACGTTTCAGGTTGTCCACCTGGTCTTTCATCAGGGCGATCAGTGGAGTTACAACAATACAAATACCGTCCATGAGCAAAGCCGGCACCTGGAACGTAATAGATTTGCCACCACCTGTTGGCATCAATCCCAGTGTATCGTTTCCCTCATAGACGGACTGAATAATCTCTTCCTGAAGCGGTCTGAAGGAATCGTATCCCCAGTACTTCTTCAGTACTTCTTGAAACGATGTCATACGAAATTTTTCTTTAGTTTGTTTCGGTCTTAATATCCTTAATCATCAGCTGGAAGGAAGCATTCCCGTTGTAAATGCTCTCTTCGATGGTATAGCAGATGTTGAAAGGCTTCATCAGTTTGATGTGTGCGTTATACTGGCTCATGCCGAAAGCAATTCCATGAATAGGCACACTGGCTGCTTTACTGTCAATAATCTCCAGTTTGATATGTTCCTGATCCCGTCCGACGAGCTTGCTGGTTCCATAGTCTTGCACACCGTATGTACAGAAGATCGGTTTCTGGTTGTTAGGACCAAACGGACTCATCTTCTTCAGGTCACTCAGGAACTTGGGCGTGATCTCTTTCAAATCCAGAATCGCGTCAATATCCAACTGAGGAATCATTTGTTCCGGAATGATATGTTCGGCTGCCAATTGGAAGAACCGCTGCCTGAAGGCTTCCAGATTCTCTTCCTTTAAAGAGAAGCCGACCGCATACGTATGTCCGCCAAAGCTTTCCAGCAAGTCCCGGCATCCTTCGATAGCCCTATAGATATCGAAACCCGTCACAGAACGGGCCGAACCTGTAATCAGATCCGATGATTTGGTCAAGACAACAGCCGGACGATAATACTTTTCGGTAAGCCGGGAAGCCACAATCCCGATAATCCCCTTATGCCATTTCGGATTATAAACGATGACAGCCTTCTGGTTGTCGATATCGTTAAACTCATTGATGATGGCATTGGCCTCGTCGGTAATCTTTTTGTCGAGCTCCCGCCTTTCTTCGTTATATTGATTGATATTCTCACTCATCTTGCGGGCAACTGTACTATCTTTAGCCAACAGCAGCTCGACGGCTTCTTCGCCTTTCATCATACGCCCGGAGGCATTGATACGCGGGCCGATTTTAAATACGATGTCACTGATCGTAATTTCCTTCCCCGACAATCCACACACATCAATAATCCCTTTTAATCCGATACTGGGATTACTGTTGATTTGCCGAAGGCCGTAGTAAGCCAGGATTCTGTTCTCACCCGTAATAGGCACAATGTCTGAAGCGATACTGACAGCCGTAAACTCCAGCAATTTTTCCAATTCCGAAAAGGGACGTTTATTGCTGATGGCAAAAGCCTGCATAAACTTGAATCCGACTCCACAACCCGACAGATGTTCATAGGGGTAGATCGAATCTTTTCGTTTGGCATCGAGCACAGCTACGGCATCCGGCAGTACTTCATCCGGCATGTGGTGATCACAGATGATGAAATCAATCCCTTTTTCCTTGGCATACTCAATCTTGTCGATCGCTTTGATACCACAATCCAGCGAAATAATCAAGGTAACACCTTGGCTATACGCATAATCAATTCCTTTAATGGATATTCCGGATCCTTCGTCATAACGATCGGGAATATAATAGAATAAATTCGAAGTATAAGCTCTTAAATACTTATACACGAGCGATACGGCAGTTGTGCCGTCCACATCATAATCCCCGTAGATGAGGATTTTCTCCTTTTCGCCTAAAGCCTGATTAAGCCGGCTGACAGCCTTCTGCATATCGGGCATCAGAAAAGGATCTTCCAAGTCGTTCAGACTAGGTCTGAAAAACTTCTTTACCTCTTTGGCAGTTTTTAATCCACGCCGAACCAATAACAAGCTGATTACCGGACTGAGTCCCAGTTCGGCAGCCAGATGGTCTCTTTCTTGAATTTCTGTCTGTGTTGGAGGTTGATAATTCCATTTGTTAGTCATTTATATATTCTTTTTCTTTTTATCTAATCTCATCTTTCATATTGCGAAAGTCGAAAGGCATGATGCATGTGCTTCATCGTACAAGATTTCTTCGTTGTAGCTGTCTGCCTAGGAGTCTGTTTTCTGTCGCAAATCAAGACCACAATATGAAAGTTCAAGCAGCGTGCTTGAATTAATCCGTAAAGTTAGAAATTATAAT
>ENA-ORUB01001219-ORUB01001219.1-human-gut-metagenome-genome-assembly--contig:-NODE-1219-length-29232-cov-11.116016_pt1 | contig 29232 bp, 49 predicted proteins | sample MGYA00241918_ERZ509200 | MGnify/ENA primary metagenome ERZ509200 (study PRJEB26280, sample SAMEA2338853) | human gut metagenome | biome: human gut; feature: human-associated habitat; material: faeces... | reverse complement strand
TGCATTTGCCTGCGTACTGTGCAATCCATTTGTCATAGGCGGTCAGCTGTGCAGGGTAGAGGTAGCTATCCAAAAAGTCTTTAGAGCAGTACAGCATAGCATAGTAGCCAGCAGCCTCAATCTCATCCAAAAATGCTTTGCAGATGTCGGTGTTGGTCTGCTTATTGCCGCCGGTGTAGATGCTCTCATACTCGATGTCAAAGGCGATTGGGTAGGTCAGCTTGTACGGTTTTACTGCCCGAATAACCTCCTGCGCTGCCCTGCGTGCTGCCTGTACGGTGGCGGCATAGCTGTACAGATAAATGCCAACATCCAGTCCTGCCGCCAGCGCACCCTTGATGTGCTGGGTAAAAGCACTGTCGAGCTTCAATGCACCATTATTGTAGCAGAAGCCGACGCGGATGATGGCAAAGTCGATGCCGTCCGCCTTGACCTTCTGCCAGTCCACCTTGGGCTGCCATTTGGATACATCAATTCCCTGTTTCATCTTCCTCTTCCTTTCCGTCAAATCCTTTTTTGAGCGCTCCTGCCCTGCCGTGCTGTTTAATCAGCTGATTGAGGCAGATGGCAGCAGCAGCCAGCACATACCCCTGTCCGACGCTCACCGCCGCCAGAATCACCCACTGCATCCAGCCCACCGGCTCGCAGGCAGCCACACTCACCAGCGCCGACAGCAGCACCCCCACCAGGCACAGGATGCCCGGTATCAGGGTATCGTCGATGCGGATGGAGCGCTTGATGATGCTGCCCAGTGCATACAGGCAAGGTACCAGCCATACCGTTTCCGGCGATATGTACTCCTTCACCAGCGCCGAGATTTCGCTTAACTCGTTCATTTACCAATCACCTCCTTTCATATAAAACTCCAAAGCAAAAGGGAATTTACCTCTTTTTCTAGTGTTTGGCTTGCCCTGGTGCCGCTCTTGCTATCACCGTACATGATGTAGGTAAGCCCATCAAGGGCGATGTCCCCATATTTGGGCGGCAGCTGCATCAGGATGGTGTCCGCGTTGTTTTCCCCCTGCCGCAGCAGGTTGATGATGGGGATGGTGTCAATCTGTTTGCCGCTTATCTGTAATTAGATGTCGCTCATTTTGCCTCATCCTCTCTGTTTTAAACTTGTAAAGTATAGCTTCCGTCTGTATTTGGTTTTGTGCTGTACATCACATTGTCGTTGATTACAAAGTAATAGCGATAGCCGGATGTTTGGGTACACTTTTTGATTTGCAAGCTTCTGTTTGCCGAGATTTCCAACACCCCATAGGAGGAATCGGAATCCGGCACGCTCACCGTCCAAAACTCTTCCCCGCTGCGCTCCATCTGATTCTGGAAGTACGCAAATTGTTTGTTTACTTTCAACTCTTCTGCTACAAAGCCGGATGCATCGCCCCCTTTTATTTCGCTTGCGGCAGGAGGCAATACGTATCCTTCGATTTCGCCTGCACTGCTTATAAGTTGGGCTTTTGTTTTTATTTTTACAATCCGGCTTTTTACCCCCTGCGGCATTTTGTTGTAAAGAGCCTCTGCATCTGTTTTTAAATCGCTTATCTCGTAATAGGGGACCCTGCCCCCAGCGTTATAAAATGTACCTGTTTTGTAGGGCTTGCTCATCATCAGGCACACCGTATTGACTGCGTGCGTTGGATGGTTTTTGGCAACTACCACAAAAGGATTTTCCTCAAGCCCCGCAAGCTCAGGGATTTTTACCTTTGCTCCGAGAGAAATATTTTTTAGCTCCGCAAATTCTTCTGTCGGGCGCTCAGGGATGATAGGACTATCCGTTCCCCCCCCTTTGTCTAATGCTTAGATAAATATATCTCTTTCCGCTTTGGTTAAGCATATTCTTTTTCCCGTCTGGCGTACTGCTGCCACTTTGCAGCACCTTAAATCCTGTATCAGTAAGGCTCAATCCCTTGCTTGCCCCCGCCTGTGTTGCAATCGCCGAGTATACCTGTGTTTCCCCCAGTGTAGATATTGCTAATATCGGTGGTTCTCCCACCGTAAAAATCCGCACCAAAGTCGGCTTATATCCCAGCTCGATTGTCCGCGAGGTGGTCCCGGTACCGCTATACTCCCCCATCTCCATCGACACCGGTGATGCCATTACCAGCTGGATTGCCACATTTTTGAGGTTGGTAATCTGCGTTGCCCCTACGGTGTATTCCGCCAGCGGCAGCTCGAAAACCGACCCGCCGTGGTTGATGTCCTGCTGGATGGGATTGTCCAATGTCTCCCCCGCCGCCGTTACAAAGCTGATTGGCGTTCCGGTGTTGCCTAAATCGATTTTGATGCTCAATCTGCCCTTCTGGTTTTCCGCTGTACCTAGCTGCGCACGGATTTCCTCCTGCTCCACCACAAAAGAGCGCCCGCGGATGATGCCCCGCCCCGCGCTCACCTGTAGGCGGTTGTCCCCCAGGCTCGTTACCTGGCACCCATCTATGATGCCACTCTGCTTCGAGCTAAAAAAATCGTACAATGCAGCATCGTCCGTTGGCGTGATTGTCTGCCCGGTAAACTGCTTTAACGTGATCATCCCTCTTGCCTCCTTGATAAGATTAGTTTTTTGGTAAGCTCCAGCCGGATGCACCCAAAAACCAAAGTGATTACTCCTTTTCCCCGGCTGTACCCGGTCATTACGCTGGTGTACCGCTTGTCCTGATACCAGATTTCTGCCAGCTGCCCGATGTGGATTTGATTGGGTGATACCATCCGGTCGTCCTCCCGAAAACTCAGCTCGATGCACTGCTGGTATTTCTCCGGCGTCATCTGTTCGTAAGCACGGGAGTAGGCTTCTTTTAAAAAATCCTCTGCCCCCTGTATATATTCTGCCGAAAAAAACACCGGCGTGATTCTGTTTTCGTCCTTCCGGTCGATTGCCCCGGACGGATGCAGATAATAGATTGCCTTTTCGTTCTCGTTGTCTTTATTTACAAAAATAATTTTGTTTAATGTCCCATAATTATCGGTAAGCACAAAATTATGTGCCAAGCAGTTGCCCAGCTGCGCCTCCAGCGTAATCTTTCCCGAGACCTTGCCCACTGTAAAAAACAATCTTTTGCTTTGCGGTTCCAGCCTTGCCTGCACCACAATATCGTACAGTGTCAACGCCTTGGTGATAATATCCCAAAACGCGTGAATGCTGCTCCTGATGTCCAGCGGAGTGCCCGGCGTGCTGCTCTCCTGCTCCACCTCGATGCCCGCTATGTTTTGCAGGCTGTCGGCATTGCTGATGTAGGTATCGGTGATGATTTTACTGATGCAATCTTCCAGCGGTTTACTTTGAAAAATCGCCTTATCATACTGCACCTGCACATCCAAAAGCGACAGCAGCGGAGCAACCTTTAGCTTTGCGCGGTTGCCCTCTCTTGCAACATCCAGCACAATCCCTTGATGGATGATCGCGCCATAAAAGTCGGTAATATGTACAAAATCGCCTTTGTCCGCTGCCAAATCAACAACCGTAAGGGTGGTGTTTTCCAACGTGAGGTAATCCATTTGCACATTGAGCTCCGAAAGCAGCGTCATGTCCTTGTATCGGTAATCTCTGGCAAATACCTCCACCTTATACAGATGCCGCAAGCGCACTCACCTCCACAAACGCCTCGATTTCCCCGCTGCCCTCATGCGCAAAGGCAAGAGTACTCTCCCCTGTTGGTACTACCAAAAATCGTGCTGTTGCAAAATCGGATGCCTGATACAAATTGCGGATAAACGCATTGTCCGTGCTGTACTCTGCAATCTCCAAAGATGCCGGCGCACTGTCCACGATCAGCTTGTTTCCCTCCGGGATGATTGCCATTACTTTCCCGCGGGAAATTACCTCTCCGCCCTGCGATAATGCCCACGATGGATTGGTGCAGGGTCCCAAAATGTGCAATTTTGCGTAGGATGGCAAGCTCCCGGTATTGTTTAATTTTGCCGAGCCAATTGCTCCCTCTGCATAGGTATATGGGTAGGCGTAATCGTATGTTTTCCCCGCTCCCCCTCCGCTCTCTGTTTTTGTTACCGTGATGCTCTTGTACCAGGTACCAAATGCCAGAAAATCCACAGGGCACAGCAGCCCCGTGGTAATCTCCGTTTTACTCAAACTCTGCACCCGCACATTGAGATAATACCACTCATTAAGCGGTCGATAGGCGAGTTTAAGCGGCTCTTTTGCACAAAATGCTGCAAATTCTTGATAATCCTTGTATGGATTTACCCCCAAAAAGGCAATCTCTCCGGGGATTGTTTTTTGCTGTAAATAGGCGGCGGAAACTAAAAAATCATATCCTGCCGCCACCGTATCAAACTCCTGCTCATAGCCCAAGCCGGATGGCGAGTGCAAAAAATGTTTTCGCGCCATCAAATCCAGCTCTGTGCCATCGGAATTGATTAACTTAAACGCTCTTGCCATCTCTAGTACTCCCATCCCAGCTGGCGATTGAGATCGCGCACTGCCGCCGCGCCATCCCTTGGCTGATAGTTGTTAAAATAGTTGTTCTGTGTGATTTGCGGGTGTGCGTGCGGACCGGTGAGCGGCTGCACCACTGCCCTGCCGTTTTGTACCGTAAGCAGCTCAGGCCCTGCCTCTCCTACGATTGCTCTACCGCGGGTAAGGGTTCCGCCGTCTGCAAAAAATGGGATGTCCCAGTCCGGCAAATCGAAAGAAAAGTTGCTCAACTTGTTCCACACCCAGTCGATTGCGCTGCCGATGCCATCAATCAGGCTTTCAATGCCGCCGATTACGCTGCGGGCAATGCTTGCAATTCCATCAAAAACGCCGCTAAATATCTCTTTAATGCCATTCCACGCGCGTTCCCAGTTGCCGGTAAATACGCCGCGGATAAAGTCGATGATGCCATCAAATACCTGTTTTAGTCCATCCCAGATACCTTTTACTGTGTCTAAAAATCCATTGAGGATGCCGCCCAGCACTGGACCAAACACCTCGCTCCAGTCTTTGGCAAACACCCCTTGCAGCCAATCGTCAAATTTTTGCAAAAGGGCTTGCAGCTCATCCCCCTTGGTACCGATGGCAATAACAGCCGCCGCCACTGCCGCTACGATCACCGCAATCGGATTGGATACGATAAACATTGCTACGCTCGAAAATGTTTTGCCTACTGCTGGCAGCACTGTGCCGGTAAGGGTGGAAAATGCACTTGTCACCGCGCCTTGGACGGTGCTCGCTACGGTAGTGAGTGCTTTGGTCGCTGCCGGAAGAGCGGTCCCCGTAAGAAAACTAAATCCGCCTTTGATAGTGGGGAAAATGCTGATAATGCCGCCGATACCCTGTGTTACCTGCCCGATAATCATCAGCAGCGGACCGATAGCAGCTACCACAAGTCCCACTGTAATGATGGTTTGTCGCTGCCCCTCATCCAGCTGGGAAAGCCAATCGGCAAACTGCCCCAACTTTTCCACAGCTTTTTCCATCATGGGGATTAAAGATTCGCCGAATGAGATTGCAATAGTCTCAATATTACCTTTTAAGGTCTCTATTCTGCCCGCTAAATTATCTTGCATAATGCTTGCAAACTCGTCAGCAGCCCCAGCAGAGTTGTTGATGCTCTCGCTGAGTTTTGTAAAATCCTCGTTGCTGGCGTTTACGATGGCAAGCAGTCCGCTCATTGCCTCCTGCCCGGCGAGATTGGCAGCCATCTGCACTTGCTCCTCCTGAGTAAGTCCGGCAAACTTCTGCCGCAACTCCACAAGGGTGGTATCTAACGGCTTGATACTGCCATCTGCATTGGTGATCGATAACCCCAGCGCCTCCATTGCCTCTGCCGCTGATTTTGGCGGCTTTGCAAGCCTTGTAAGGATAGCCCGCAAGCTAGTGCCCGCCTGCGTACCCTTAATTCCGGCGTTTGCCATCAAGCCAATAGCGGTAGCGGTATCCTCGATGCTGTACCCCAGCGCACCGGCGACGGGAGCTACATACTTAAAGGTTTCTCCCATCATCGATACATTGGTGTTGGATTTGGATGCAGCCATAGCCAGCACATCGGCAAACCGCCCGCTCTCCTCGGCTTTCATGCCAAAGGCAGTGAGCGCATCGGTAACAATATCAGATACTGCGCCCAAATCCTCACCGGATGCTGCCGCTAGTTTCATTACGCCTTCCAGCCCACCCAGCATATCGGAGGTATCCCAGCCAGCCATCGCCATGTACTTTAAGCCTTCCGCTGCATCAGAGGCAGAAAACTTCGTTTCTGCTCCCAACCGCTTGGCTTCTTCTGTGAGTGCGCTCAGCTCTTCGGCGCTCGCCCCCGAGATTGCCGCAACCTCGCTCATCCCAGCCTCAAAGTCTGCCGCCGTTTTTACTGCCGCAGCCCCCAGCCCCACGATTCCGGTAGATACCACGCTCATCTTTTTGCCTGCATCGGTGATTTTCTCCCCTGCGCTCTGGATGCCTTTGCCGAGCTTTACGGTAGCTTCGTCGGCTGTTTTCTGCAGGGATTTGAGCTTGCCCTCGGTTTCTGCGATTTCCCTTTGCAGAGCCTTGTACTGTTCCTCGCTCATCTTGCCCTGCTTAAACTGTTCCTGCGCCTGCCGCTCGGCTTCTTTGAGGGTTTTTAGCTTTTCCTTGGTGGCTTCTATCGCCTTAGCAAGCGCCTGCTGCTTTTGGGTGAGCATCTCGGTGTTTTTGGGGTCAAGTTTTAAGAGGCGCTGCACATCCTTTAAGTCTTTTTGCGTTGTCGCAATCGTTTTGTTTGTACTTTCCAACGCCTCGTTTAAGGGTTTTACATCACCGCCAATCTGTATCGTGATGCCCTTTATCCTATCTGCTGCCATTTGCTTTTATACCTCCCCCGAAAAGCCTATCGATGTCCGCTTGCGTTGCCTTGTATGGGTATTTTTCTTGGTCGTTGGCTTTTTCTGTGATCAAATCGTATACCATGCCCACATTCATACCGCTCAGCGCCTCATCTGATAGCCCCAGCTCGGCACACCGCAACATAAAGATAGCCCCGTTCGGCTCCCGCACTGTCTCCCTTATTTTTTTTTAAGGGAGGAAGTCGTGCTACAGCTCATGCCCCAGAGCTGCAAAATCTCCGGCAGCACCTCGTAAATGGAAAACATCGAAAAGCTGTCCAGCCACTCCTCGGCAGTATCCGGCAGGGAGCTATCTGCATGTTTTGCCATGATATAGGCAAGATTTTCGAAAATTGTTAAGTCCACCATTGAGAGCTGTGTTTCCGCTCGCTCCTCATCGGTGGCATCCTCCGGCAGGCTCGCTGCTTTGGCATATACCTTTTGCAGCTGTGCCATATCTCGCATCATATCGCGCCCAAATTTAAAGCGGTACAGGCGCGGAACGAGGGCTGAGGCTTTCATTTTTACCTCGCGCCCATCGACTGTGATTATTTTTTCCATTTTCCGCGCCCCCCTTTATGCTCCTACGCCGGTCTTTTCCCAGACTTTTGTAAACCAAGCATTTCTTACATCCTCGCTGGTTTCCGCTGTCGTGCGGGCAAATACATAGCCATTTTCCAGCGGTGCCGCCGAGATGGTAGAGGTCTGGGTCTGCGGCTCTTTGGTTTCGGTGCTGGTGGCTGCCGCAATGCCCGGACGGGTACCGGTGCAGTTGTACAGGCAGTACAAGTCATTATCTGCATCTCCATCAATCTGGAAGAGTAGTGCAAAGGATTTTGGCTCTGCGTTTACCGTTTCAATCATTACTTTGGAGGTGGCATCGGAAATGTATCCCCATACATCCTGCAACATTTTGTCGATGAAGCGCGCCATCTCCAAATCGCCCTCGTAGCCTGCGTTGCTCGAGCTCTGGTAATAAACCATGCCATCAGCGTAAAACTTATTTAATTCTCCCTGTGCTTCCAGCGAGATATTTACCGCGCCCGGAACCGGTACCGGGGTAGCCCATGTCGGTGTGCTGCCACCGGTGTTCATCACGGCGTAGTGTACTTTTTTCAGGTTAAATTGTACCTTATTTTCAGTTGCTGCCATTTTATTACACCTCAATTTCGTAGGTAATGCGGTAGATTTTTTCGTCCACGTTGTAATTTTCCTGTTTATTCCAAAAAAAGGAGGATAAGGCGCTTTCTACCTTACCCTCCGCTTCCGGCTGTTTTTTAGCTGTGTATAAGTCGATCTGGATGTGACGGACTGGCAAGTAAACTGCACCATCCGCCGAAAAATTATTAGAATATACCTCCTGATACACCACAAACGGCATATCCGGCGGCTTGCCTTTGGCAAAATAGCAATACGCCACAGGATAGCCAGTTGATTTTAGAAGGCTTGCGATTTCTTCTAACTTCATCGTAGTTTCACCTTGATTTTCTTTCCCAGTCCATCGATTGCTTTTTGCTCTGCCGGGCGGATGTGCGCCTTTGCCGGAGCGTGCCCCACCACGCGCCCATCTCGCTTGATGTCGTGCCCGTACTCGAGCAGATGGGTGAGCCGGTAGGTTTTGCCGCCGTTGTACACCAGCACACGAATGTCGTCTATCCCCTCAAAGACAATCTTGCTTTTCCAGTTTCCGGCGTATTTCCCGGTGCGTTTGGGGCTGGTGGTTTTAAGCTCCTGTACCGTTGCCGCCGCCTGCTCTTTTACTGAGGTTTTGGTAGCCTCCATCACCTCGCTGCTGTACTCGTGCAAGGCATCCAGCACGGCGTTGCTCAGCTTATCCACAGAGATTGTCTTTTGGCTCATCCGCTATCCCTGCCTTTTCGGTAAGATACAGCTCTACCATATCGCTGCCCCAATTAAAGTAGGTGCGGTAAACGGCATATCGCTTGCCGCTTACCTCCACCTGCTCTTCGCTGGAGTAATTTACAATCGGCGTACTCACCATCAGTGAGGGATTTAAGCCCTGTTGCCCTGCCTGCATCCACTCGGCTCGGCTCACCGATTGGATGGATGCCCATACCGGCGTGCGCCGCTCAGTTGCCACCATCTGCCCTATCTCATCCTGAGAGTAAGAGAGGGCAATCAAATAGATTAAGTCATCCATTGCTGCCCCCCTCCTATCCCTCGGTTGTTGAGCGCCCAGCGTAGAGCGCGCGGCATTACGGCGTTTTCTTCGCGCCGCCTGCGATACAGATAGGCTGCATACATCTCAATGAGCATCCCATCCTCCGGGCTGTCGGTAAGTTGGATTCCCTCTCGGCTTATCATTCCTCTGGCTGATGCCACCAGCGCAGCGAGGTAGGTGTCCAGCGCCGCGCTGGCGATTTGTAAGTCCATTTTCAGGATGCTTAAAATTTCTACATCAGTCATTTTTACTCACCTCTAGGATTTGGTAACGGTTACGGTATATATGCGCACTGCATTGCCCTGTTTTACAGTAATGTACATCGAGGTTGGTTTGCTGCCGGTTACCCAGGTAACGGTGCCGCCGTTGAGCACATTTGCACCGTTGTACTCAATCGCCACCTTTGCGTCAGCCTGCGCAGTTGTTACCTCAACCTTATCGCTTGCGCTGGTTGCGGATGCGATGGTGTAGGTGTATTTGTCGGCGTTAAAAGATGGGCTTAAGGATTCGTTGCCGATTTTCAAAGCGGTGAGCTTGGCATCATTTGCGTTATCTGCTGCAAAGTCCATCACAGTGGTAACATTTTTGTTGTTGATGTTGATTGCCACAAACGCGCCCGGGATAACCGGCACGCCGTCAGCGCGCTGTTTGCCGCGGAAAACGGTATTATCCTGGATAAACTGTACCTCTCGGCTTGCTTCGATGCTCATGCCGGAGCGCATTGCCAGCAGGTACAAGTCGCCGTAACCGCCGATGATATCGCCATCCGCGATAAATTCCAGTACATCCACATCGCCGCCCACGATTGGCAGAGTGCCAAACAGGTTGGCTACAATGTCGCCGGTAGCGGTAAAGGTAATGAGTTTGGATTTAAGCGCTGCATAGGTTTTGGAGTTCATCGCCCAAAACTGCTCGCCTCGGCTGTACTCGGTGTAGGTGTTGCCGGTTGCTGCCATCAGCTGAGCCCAGAACTCTGCGCCAGAAGAGGCTGCACCATCGATTTTTACAACATTGCTTGTGTGCAAGTCTACCCATTCCGGGGCTTTTGCCGGATAATCTGTTGGTTTCTGGGTCTGTGCCAATCTGGTAACGATACCGAGCGGCATTTTGTTTGCTGCGCCCTTGCCGTACAGGATAGCCTTGTCCATTGCTAAACCAATCGCCTCGGAAAGCATCTCCACAATCCATCCGGCAAGGTTGATGTCGTTGTCCTCGAGGATGGAGTTGCACACCGGCACAAAGCCTGCTACCTTATAGCCGTCCAGCGTCACCTGGTTAAAACCGAAGGAAAGCTCGTTGATAGCGCCGCACATCTCGGTCCACACCGCCTCCGGTACAGTGCCTGCAATCGTCTGGCGGGTTTCCCCATCTACATTTCGTACCCTTACCCGGCGCAGGAGCTTGGAATAGCGGTACATATTTTCAGAGATAAGCTCCAGAAATACCACCGGGATGGAGAGTTCCGCGCCGGAAACTGCCCTCTGCTCGCCCTTCATCTGGCGCAGGCGGGTGAAAAACTCCACCGCTTCCTTGCTCTCTACCATGCTTTTTCTCTGCTCATAGCTCAGGGCATCCAGCGCACGCTGGCCCATTGGCAGGCTTCTAATCTGTACATAATTCATCTTAAAATCATTCCTTTCTGCTTTTTCAGGCTCTCTTGCCGGGGGCTGCTGCTTTTCTTCCAGCGAGCGGATTTCTGCTTCTGCCTCACTGATTTTTGTTTCCAGCTCGGTGCGCTGCTGCTCGTTGGCGGTTCTCTCGCTTTCCAGCGTTTCCACCTGTTCCTCCACTGCGCGTTCCTGCTCCTCGGTTTCCGCTTCTCCGATTGCGGTTTCCAACTCTTTTTCCCTCAGCTCAAAGCCTTCTGCCGCTCTTTTTACAGCTTCCAGCTCAGCCTTCATTTTATCAAGCTTGTGCCGCAGCATCACGATTTTCAGTGCCATATTTATTCTCCTTTCAGGCGGGCTCTCATTTTTGCCTGCCATTCCTCACGCTTGCGCTTTTTGATTTCTGCAAAATCTTTTTTTCGGGCTACTACGGCGGTATCCTCGTAGGCTGGGAAGGTTACCACCGATACCTCGTACAACCTTACTTTTTTGAGCGTCCACACGGTTGTGCCGTTTTCCATCACTTCGGTGCTCTGATCCAAAATATCAAAGCCAAAGCTGCACTGGCTCACATCTCCGCGTTTTACCCGCTCGTACAGGTTTACCGCATCCTGGTCGGCAGGATTGATGGTGATTCTGCCCCACAAGCCCACCTTGTCCGCCTTTAGCTCCAGCGTTCCGGCGGTTGTCCGCCCTAACACCAAGGTGGTGTCATGATTTACCAGCGCCCGAATATCTTCGGTGAGTTGTCCGTCAAAGGCGTCCTCATCGATAGTCTCAATCGCATTTTCCCACATCCGGTACTCACTTCCAAATACCGCAAAATAGCCCTCAATGTACAGCTTGCCATCCTCTGCCCTTGTTGCAAAGCTGGTATCCCTTGCAAGGGCAGTGCGCTCACACAGCATTAAGCATCCCCTCCGTTTTGTATCAATTTCTTCTGGTCGCCCAGCCGGTCGATTGGCAGGTAGTTTTCCAAAATCACAAGCTGGTCCAGTCCGTTTTTCGGTGGCAATCCAATCCAATCCCGCACCTCGTTGCCCGTCATCACGCCCCGGATGTACTGCTCATCTGCCACCTCTGCCATCTCTTTGAGATTGTAGTTGTAGAGGCTGCGGGCGTTAAATCGGAAATATAGCTCCGGGCTTGCCAGCAGTCCTCGGGTGAGCACCTGCTCGATGATTTTTGCAATCGCCATGATGGTAGTGGAAATAAAATTGTTCCACTCATCTCGCTTAAAATCTCCCACGCCCAGCACAAAGGGCGGCACTCCGATGATGGAGGCTACTGTTTTTTTGTCAAGCGTCACAAAGTCCGCCAATGCCAAATCGGATAAGGTTAAGGGGCGAACTTGCTCCACACTGAACTGCTCAGCCGGGATAATCCATGGTTCCCCCGCCTGCGTAGTTTGTAGATACTGCTCCATCAGCTTGCTGCGCCCCTCCGGGCTTGAAAATTCCTCGGTGAGTGCATCCACCTTTACAATGATGGAGGGTTTCCATTTGCTCTGCATAAATCCCTTTTCGGTCGCCGCTGCCTGCTTGAGGTTGTTGGCAACATCAGATAGAGCTACTGTGTAACCCTGCCCCATCCATGGATAGTAGCTGCCGGGATTTAAAGCAAAGTGTAAAATCTCATCTGGCTGGTACTCTTGCCCGGCAATCATTGCCCGATAGCCCCATCCGTCCGGGATAAAACTCACTAGTTCCGGCGGTATCGGCTGGAGATTATCCAGATATTTGCCGCCCTGCCGGTACTGAGGCAGTACCACCGCGTTCCCTCGCCCCTCCAGAAACATCGTTTTTACAATCCACTGGATAAAATTGGAGCGCGGCATCCCTCTGGCTGGGTCCACATCCACCTTGCGGCTTAGTCCGTCCTTGATGCGGATGTCCCCGGCATCGGTGTTTGCCATCAGATGGATAGTCATGCTGCCAATCAACCGCGCGATGGTATCCACTGCCGCCACGATTTCGGGGTTGTGGGATAGGCTTGTGTAGCCGCTGCATAAAATATCCCCGGCACTGCTATCCCCTAACCACACCCCTACGCCGCCGCTTCTGGTCTGCGGCTTATCCCGGATACCTCGCCCCGTTTTCTTTTGCTTTTGCTTGCTCATCTCTCATTTCCTCCCCACCACTGCTTGCCCTTTTCGCTGCGCTCCATATCCTGCAGCATCTGGCAGCAGCCAAATACCCCGGCGTCAAAAATATCGATTCTCTTTACACCGCCATCTCCATCCACCTTTTCGTACTGTATCATGTCGTCTGTTTTCTCGATTGCCCGTACATTCTGCACGCAGTACTCAAAGGCTTCGGAGTGCAGATAGTAAAATTTTTTATTTTTTGCCTTGTACTCGATCCGCCGGAATCCCTCTGATTTTACATAAAAGTACTGCGGCTGGTCCTTGATTCGAAAGCCTGCTGCACGCATTTTGGTAAAAAACTCGCGCCCGAACTTTTTATCAAAGCCAACCAGTTTGATTTTAAAGCCCATATCTCGCATGGAAATAAACCACTTTACAATGTCGTCCGGCAGTACTGTTTCCGTGTTGCTCATGGTGAGCCAACCCTTTTCTTCCCACCAGAACAGCGGGATGTCGTCCTCCTGCGCTTTGAGGTGCGCGGCTACCACCGGGAAAAAGGCGTGAGTGATGCAGATGTCCACATCCTTGTAAGTGCCATACAAAGAACCGGCTGTTAAGTCGTGCAACTTAGAAAGGTCTGCACCACCGTACCATTGGATAGGCAATTTCGCCAGTTCCTGCAAAGTCCAGTTGTGCTCTTTATCGGAACTCTGGAATTCCTGCACCTTGAAATAGGCGTTCATGGCGTTGGTAAATACATTGAGCGTTTTATTAAAAAACTCGCTGCGGAGCTGTGGCTCGTTTCTTGCCTGCGTCGCATCGTCCATCAGCTCTTCCAGCGTCACCGTGAGCCCAATGGATGGCGTACACATCTGCAACACTTCCGGGTCGTCGAACTCCACTATTTCGCCCTTGCTGTTTAAAAAATTGCCCTCTTCGTCTTGGTCTGCCATGCACAAAAATGCAAAATAGCTGTCGTATGCCTCGTCCTGAATTGTTCCTTCCAGTACCGCCATCAGCGTTTTGATACGGTTTGCCAGAAAGCCGTTTGGGATGTCTCCGGCGGTGGAAATTCCTACTAACAGTTTGTTCCGGTATGCTTTCATGGCGTTTTTCATTAGGGTGTACTTCTTCGCCCCTGCCCGCCGCCAGCTGTGCAGCTCGTCTAAAATCAAAAAGTTGCAGTTTAAAGAATCCAGCTTATCCTCCTGATTGGCAATCGCATAAATCTCCGCTGTGCCATCCCCGAAATCCACACTGATGCTGTGCTCCTGGTTGTTATCCCGGATTCTCAACTTTTTCACATCCGAGCGCAAATCCTCAATGTTATCTTTTAAAAATTGGAAGCTCTCCATTGTTTGCTTTACACTATTGGCTACAATGTAGGTTACCGCCCCGGATGCTCTATCGATGATGCTTTTCACCTCGCCCAATGCGGCGGAAAAGGAGGTTTTGCCCTGTTTCCTGGGTAAAAAAATAAGCGCCTCTGTATAGCGCCTAAGGTTGGTCCCTTTTCTAAAAAATCCAAAGAGATTTACAATCACAAATTTTTGCCATGGTGCTAAAATCATCGGACGCCCTTTGTAGCTTACTCCGGCTCTATCCTCGCCGCGCACATGGTGGATGGTGCCCTCGATCAGCTTGATCGCCAAATCAAATTGCCCATCTTTAAAATCCAAATCATCTCGCTGTAAATCGCTTAAAAATCGCCGACAGGCAAGCTTTCTCGCATGGTTGGCAAGCACTTTGCCCTCTGCGATTTCCCGCGCATACGCTACCGCCTCCGCAAAATAAGGGGAGGTAATGTGGCTTACATCCACTTACGCATCCTTCTGCCCTTCCAGTAATTTTGCAAACACCGATTTTTCCTGCTTTGGCGGTTCGACGTCGTTAGCGTATGCCTTGGCGTTGAGCATCAACCTATCAGAGTAAGTGCCGATGTCCTTGCGCAGATTTTCTAACGATACCAGCACCGGATTTTTCTTCCCTCCGCTGCGCTCGGTTTCCACGCTCGCCTGATAGCCACCCTCCTCAAATTGGCGGCTTAGCTCTTGATACTGATACAGCATATCTACATAGATGTCGATGATTTGGTTATACTGCTCTTTGTAGGTGCCCAGTGCCTTCATGTTTTTGATTGTTTGCTTTTTGATTTCCTCCCGGGTCTGTGTTTTTGCCATCTTTGCCTCCTTAGTATCCCCATTTTGTTTTTTTTGCCTTTTCCGGGTGCAGCTTGTTGTGGCAGCGCTCGCACACGCTAATCAAATTGCTATCCGTAAATCCTAGTTCTGGGTGCTCATCCGCATGCTGGATGTGATGCACCGTAGTTGCCTGCACCCTCCTACCATATCGCTTGCACATCTGGCAGAGGTATCCATCCCGCCGCAAAATTGCCGCACGTTTGCGCCTCCATCTTGCGCTCTTGTAATCAAATTCCATTTTCCCACCCCTTAAAACAAAAGGTACAACAAAAGCCGACATTTCTGCCGGCTCTTGCTGTACAAAGAAAGGAGGTCTTACAATGAACTCGAATATGAGATTTTGTCTTTTACGCTAGTATAATCATATCATACTGTCAAGGGTGTCTTCTAGTGTCTTTTAGTGTCTTTTTTTGCCCAAATCACTTGGCAACAAAGATAATGCCTTACCATGTATCTTGAGTATGTACCGGTAATCATACCCCATCATCAGCGCAATCTCCTCCCACTTTTTGCCGTTGATGTACCGATACTCCAGCAAGGTACGCAGGATGTTGTCCTCCACTGCGCGGATAATGCCCTCAATCTCCTTGCGCTTTTCCACCAACTTATCAATCTCCGCATTGATTTCTGTTTCCAAGTCTACGATTTTGGAAATTGCCCCCTGTGTGCCTCCCCCTTTTCCCCCTCCGGGCATCCCGGAGAGATTGGGGCTTACCCTAGTTGCCAGTTCTCTCCATCTCTGCTGTTCAAGCAGCAAGCAGTTCACTCGCTGGTTGATTCTTTGGTATCCCAAAAGATACTCTTTTTTCTCCTGGCTAGTCATCCGTCAAACCCGACTCCTTTCTGTTATCCATCGCCGCCCGAAAGAGTGCATCATTTTCCCGCTGGAGCTCGTCCAGCCTGTCCGCTGCCTCTCTGAGCACTCTGCACCCATGCACACCGCAGTTGTGCTCGTATCCGCACCCAAGGCAATTCAGGGTTCCGGTGTTTACTGCCATCCTGCGCAGAGCTTTGATGATTTCTTGGGTTTTCATCGTGATTCCTCCCTTAGATTTCAAAAATGCCTCCGTCTTTCCTCACTTTGGCATCTGGATTTTTTGACCGTAAAATAGATTTGATTTTCTCGTTATTTTGAAGCCAGTAACACAATTCCACAGCATAATACTTTAATTCTGGGTTCATTCTACTTCTGAGACCAAGCCTAAAAATCAGTGCGTTGGTTACTTTCGTGTCCATTGGGTAAACTGCAATTCTACCGGTATTCTTGTCGATCTCTCGGCAAATTATTTTTAGTTCCATCGACTATTCCTCCAACTTAATCTGATAATCGTCCGCATAAATTTCCGGGTTGCGCCACTCAACTCCGATATAATCGAGCACATGACCCCAGCCGTACCAACTGCCGTCCTCACGCTGGATGATGTGATTCATCCACATCTCCCATTCCTTTGGATTGGTTTGCCACAAAAAATCAAATCGATGCGGGCGTTTTTCCATGTGGATTCCAAATCCGCACATACTGCATCCGGTGCGCTGCGCTTTGGTTGTTCGCAATGTACCATCTGAATCCCGAACAATTTCCCCATAGATTTCGGGTACTGGCACATTTAAATCCAAAGCAAGCTGCAGAAGATCCTGTCTCGAAAAGATTGCAAATGGACAGCTTCTTTTGGTGCCCTTGCTGATGTAATTGCACCCGTGCATCATCAATGCCTTTTGTCGACGCCCTCCCTCGGATGCCATCAATCCCATGTAAGGATAGCGTCCGCTTTTTCGGGCATAATCATTGCAGGGTTTTTCCTTGAGATAGTAGCAGCACTTGTCCGACACCTTAAAATCAGGCACACCATAATCTACACCTTCATTTTCATTCTCGTAGCCGCCAAATTTATCAAGCCACTTTTGTGAGAGTTTCATTCGGCTGTTTTTCTGCCAGCCGCCATAGGCTCCCGTTTCACCGGTGATAATAGCATGGCGCACCGTTTTGTTCTGCTCGCTTGGATTTTGTAGCAGGCTGATTTTTCCGGCAATTTCCTTCGATAGCACTGGGAAGCCGTACTCTCGGATTACCTCAATCTTGCTCTTGAGCGGCGGTAAAGCCTGCACGCCCAGTTGCTTGTGGATTTTTTGGATGCTCTTATCCTCTAAAGCAGATACCGATACAGCTGGCACATCAATCCCAATTGAGCGTAAAAACAGCAACAGTGTGATGCTATCAAGTCCGCCGACCGCCACATAGCAGTTCCCATTGATTTCTGAATCCTCAAAAAATCTCCATGCAGCTTCTTCAGCAAAAGCTCTTTTAAATTCGTAGTCCTCTTTTTGCCATGCCTGGAAATTTGCAACCTTGCGCTTGGTGTCATTTTCTTCCATGCGTTCCAACACGCTTTTCATAGTAACCTCTCCCTTGGCTCAAAATATCCGCAATAATCATTAGGTAGCATTTCCACATATGTGCCTGCCCCATATTGATCTGGTTCTTGTGAATGTATTTTGCAGTGCCCCAAAACTGTATAAAAATTGCACTCCCCACACTTTCCAATCGGTGGGGCAGGACGGGCGTTCCAGTCTTTTAAGGCTTTTTGTTGAGCTTTTTCTTCTGAATCGCAGGTGATTGTGACAATCGCAATCGGACAATCAGCGCATCCAACTACCGCATACCACCCTTTTCTATCGAAAAAAGTTTCGGTGTAGGGTTCCTGTCCGCAACATGGACACGGCAACACAATCCCCTTTTCAGTACATTCCTCCTGTGCCTGTTTGTCACCCATCAGAGCGCGGCGGATGAGTTCTTTTTCGTTCATGGCTTACTCCTTTCTGCAAAAACGGTTCATGATTTGCTTTTGATATGGCGCGTACTCTACTTCTTCGCTGTCGAAGTCCTCCAGTTTTTGAAATCCGATAGAGTCCACATAGTAAAATGCTTTTTCGCCATTTAAATCGAGCTCCACCACATCACTGACTGATAGGTTGCGCCCTTCAAAATCGGCAGGTTTGCTGAAATTGAATTTTTTAAACAGTTTTTCTAACAGCGTATCTGTATCTTCGTCGTTTTCCTCTGTATCTCGATAAACCTCTTGGTAGCGATTGATTTTAGGGATTATACCTTCTCTCTGGAGGTACTTGTATCTCCTGTATTGGATTGGATTGTTGTTTGCATTCTCTTTGAGCTGGAAGATAGCGTAGTTGATGTGTTTCATCGTGATTCCTCCAAATCCATCTTTGCACCACAGTGGGGGCAAAAACTGGATAACACTTCTGTGCCCGTAGATTTGCTCATTAAGGCATCTTCTAAGCAAACAGAACAATAATGCCACAGTGTTCTACTATACCTCATCCACTCTCCATGCACCACCGGCGCAACATCGGCGGCTGGAATATCACTGATAATGTCTTCTAACGCAGTCAATCCGTTTTCTGCTCCAACGCAATTCATTTCTTCTAAACAATCTCCTGATTGCTTTCTTTTTTCTTCGTAAAATAATTTTTGTTTTGAAATCTGGTCTAAAATCACTGATTTATCAATATATTCTGGCATTACTTATCCCCCTCCTATTACCACTCGTTAAACGCCGGACGCTTTAGTGTATCAAGGATTGCAGTGAGAAGTTCAGGGTAGTGCTTTTCTATGTCCTGAATCTTTGTGGTTTTGAGTGTTTTTCTTCTGCTTGCAATTCCCTGTGCCTTTTGCAGGCACTCTATTATCCGGTATCTTTGCTCATATATCATGTATGGGCAGTTATTTGTTCCGGCTCTTTCAACTTCGCAGATAAGATGGGGCAAATCATCTTGCAACTCATAAAGAGCTGCGGCTATAATCGATGGCAGTCCGTCCAAAATCATAGCCAGTCGGAATATCGTTAGGTCTGTGATTTTGTTTTCTGGGTTTCTGCCACAGTTTTTCTCGTGCTTTGCGGCTTCTTCTTTTGTCAAAAATACCTCGCCGCAATAATCACACTGCCATGTTTGTCTCATTATTTATCACCTCTCTCTCATCCTTTCCAGTGCAATTTCGGCATCTTTTTCAGTTTCGTACCACTCTTTTTCTTGGAGTGTAAAAAATTCAGAGCCAGAACTTACGCCAACAAGAACTTCATCTTCGATATACATTTCTTCCACGGTTGCGGACTTGATTAGCATTTCGCACGCTCCCCCTATATAATACAAAGTATCTCCCACTTTGAACGGCAGCACCATGCACCTACCTTCCCTATCCGCTTCTACCAGTTCTTTCAGGCGTTCGAGGTCGTAGTCGTCGCCGAGGATATTTTCGATTGTATCGAGACGCCCCCAACAAAGCTTATCTTCATCCCAATTCCTACTTCTTGTTATTCGTTTCACTGTAAATCCCCTCCTTTAAGTCCTCCCATCCTCTCCACAGCTTCCATCAGCAAGGCAATCACCTTGTCTTTGTCTGCGCTCGGCGAGTGGTATTCTTTTCGTGCTGCGCAGATCAACTCCCCTGCGCGGATCATATTTTGATTGTAAATCTGGTAAATTTTAAATCTTTGATTTTCTTCGCGTTTTGCATCTATAAAAAGGCGTTCTGCCCTTTCTTTTTCCTCCAGCGCGCGGTGGTTGGTAATTAGCCCCAGCTTCCAGTTTCCCAAAATCCCTGTGATGGTAGTGTATGCTAACTGTTCTGATTGGCTACTGATTTTTGGCATAGTTGAGCCGTTTTTTGCATATTCTACGATTGAAAGAAAATCCATTTTCAACCTCCATTCTAAGTCTTTAAGGTAACTAGGTAACCGGAACTAACGTTTTCCATATCTTTTGTATAAAAATAAAAAAATTAAAATATTATAAATTATTTATTTTTTAAATCTTTATATATATATTAGTTACCTAGTTACTTACATTTGTAGTATATTTATATAATGGCTTAGTTATGCGGTTTTTCGGTGGTAACTAGCATCGTAACCAGAGGTAACTAGCAAAAGGGCTAGTTATCAAAATGGAAGGTCTGAGCCGAGGTTTCCGCTGGAAACTTGTTTGATCCAACACCTCTGCCGTCCCCATCGGGAGGTTACCTGCACGCTCGGTACCTTGATCCATCCGGGCGCACTTTGCATGATAAGGGCGACCTCGTTGCTGTCCTTGCGCGTTGGCTTAAAACTCTCACCCAACGCCTGCTGCCATAGCTCGATGATGCACACGCTCTCGCCCTCTGATTTGCCATCCAGATACGCTTTTACCATGCCGACCCGGTAATCGTCCTCCAGCGCGCTCTCTTGGCGGTACTGCGCTTCCGGCAGGATAGATTTGTCCAGTACCGGCGGCAGCTCGCCCTTTTGGTAGAGCGAATAAGCCTCTGCCCAGCACTGCTCGATATACTCTTGTATCTCTGCCTTGTGCTCAAACAAGTCGCGCCCCGAGCTGTTGCACTCTACCGGGTAATATCGTCGGTTTCCGGTCTTGTCGGTCAAAAACTCCGCCGTGTTGGTCGTGCCGATAAAGATGCATTGCCGGGGATTTTCAGTCACACGCTTATCGTAAGGCTTGCGGTATGTATCAGTTTGCCGTGAAAAGTAGCTCTTTGCCGCCTCCACCTCTTTGGTACGCTTGAGGGCGAGCAGCTCGCTCACCTCGCAAATCCAGCCTCCTTCTACAGCCTCTACGCCCCTCTGCCCGTCAATCTCGTTTACCTCTCGGAAAAACTTGTCGTCCATTGCCAGCCAACGAATGATGGTGGACTTGCCCTCGCCCTGCTTCTTCCCAATCAGCACCGCCATGTCCTCAAATTTGCACCCGGGATTAAAAGCCCTGTGGATACCGCCGGCGAAAATGAGCCGGGAAACCTCCTCAGAGTACGGGCAATCGTCCACCTTGAGCCACTCAATTAAAAAGCGCTTAATGCGTGGTTTGCCGTCCCAAGTGATGGATTGGATTTTCTCCCGCACCGGGTGATACCGGCGCTGATTAAATCGCACCCTGAGCGCATCGTCCAGCTTTTGGGGGCTGTAAATGCAGTAGTTTCGCTCGATATATCCGCGCAACCAACTATCGTCCTCGTCTTTCCATCGCCTGATCTCCCCGCTGCTGATGCACTCGGGAGCGTTGGAAAGCTCGTTGTATAGGAGATAATCCTTCAAGAGCGGGTCATTTTCTAAAATAGAAAGAAAATTTTCGATTGTTAGCTGGGGGTTCTTCCCGCCGTCAAACTTTAATGGTACGGTGCCTTGCTTGGTAAGCTCATGCTTTACTTCAGACTTGTTGTAATTCTTTTCTTTTTCCTTAAAAGCTTTCAACGTCTTTTTAAACTCTGTTTTCGTTCGAAGCTCTGCAGCTCGCTTTTCCAATGCTTGAAAAGTCCGCTCGTATTTTACAGGGTCAGCGATTTCTAGCAGAGATAAAAACACATCATCTTTCAAAATATCTGCACATGAAAGGCAATCAATCGCCTCTTGTGTAAAGTCCATCAGTTTATTCCCTCCTTTCCTGTTCAATTTCAGCATCCAGCCGCTCTATCTCTGCCGTTATCAACGCCTTTTCTTGCGCTTGCTCATGGGTAGTGGCTTCCATCCCTTTGCATTTGAGCCACTGTGCGCGTCTATACAGCACTTTTTGTTTTAAGCTATCCTGTTTCGCTTTTTGCTCAAAAACTCGCCTATCCCGCTCCTGCTCGCGCTGGATAACCTCTCGCAGGCTCTGTTTTTGTCCGATAAGCCCAAGATGGAAATCGCTGTCCAGTTTTGCCGCCGCCTGCCGGAATCCGTAGTGCTCCATCTCCATCACAAAATCAATCACGCTGCCGCCCTTGCCACAGCCAAAGCAGTGCCAGCTGTTTTGCTCAGGGTACACTTTCAAGCTCGCATCCCTGTCCCCGGCGTGGAACGGGCAGTGTATAAATCCTGCCCGCCCCGGTTCCAGGTGGTAAAGGGCAAGCACATCGGAGATACGCACTCTGTCTTTAATTTCCCGTGCTAAATCCATCGTTACGCCTGCCCTTCTAGGTAAATTTTTGTTTCATAGCGGAGAATCGCTGCTATCATCTTGCCGGTAAGCTCTGGCGTGCAAAAGTAGACTCTTGCATCATATCGGGCTTGCCATGCTAGGATTGATGCTGTAAGCGCCTGTGGCTTCATCTGGCTGCGATAACTGCCTGCGTGTATCTTTTCCCAACTTGCGTTTTCTATCAGCAGATGGAGGCGCGTGCCTGCCTGTTGCGCTCGCTCAAACTCTCGTTCAAATCGCTTACGCTCTCGGGTAAAGCACTGGCACAGCTCATCTAGGCTCATCTTGCGCTCTACCACCACAGGCACCCGGCACAGCTCACCATCCAGCTCGATCTCGCAGCCATAGTCCCCGGCATCCAGCTTTTCACGCCGCCATCGGGGGAAGTCCTCTTTGCGTTTTCGGGCGCGCTCGGTATCCTGCTCGCGGGTATCAATCAGCACTGTGAGGGATTCCAGCGCGTCCCGAATCTCAAAAGGTGTGTAGCTCATGGCTTAAAACGGGAGGTCTTCTTCGTCCGTATCTGCTGCAATGTCCACGCTTACCGGTTTTTGGCTTGCATCTAAGGGCTTGTCCGCTGGGAGTTTAAATTCGCCGCTTCTCACTTTTGCTACATCGATAAAACTGTGCGGCTGTGCGCTCCATCCGGTTTTGCCGTTGTAAGCCCATTCTCGATTCTGGTACAGGCAGCCTACAATCTTACCTTTGAGCCCTTTTTCGTTCCAGTCCCAACGGTAGCCGGGATTGCTGTCCTCGATTGCCTGCATCATGCGCTTAAAAGTTTTCTTAGTCCATTCGTCCTTGTCTGTGCCGTCTTCCTTCGGAACATACAGGCGCATTACGCCCTTCCACTTTTTGTCCTCCTGAGTCTGCGCATCAAAGTTGCGGCGGTAAAATCCTGCAAATTCACCGGTTGCAATCTCAAAGGCGATTTCCAGCTTGCTAAAGGTACTTCCATCCTTGCCGGTATAAGTTACCTCCTTAGCATCCATGATTTTTACCTCATAAGCGCCCTTTGGCAGCTTCTCGAAGTCGCTTACCTGTACGTTTTCATAGCCTGCAAATGGTTTCATAATTATTCTACTCCTTTATCGTTATTATCTAATCCCCAGTACTCTCGGATAGCAGTGTCCACAGCCTTTAAATCGTTTTCGATTTCCAATTCAAACATTCCCTCAGGGGATTTTGTAATATCGTTGCCGTCGTTTTGTGTGCGAAAATAGTGCTTTGTCCCGTCGCACATACACCGCAAGGCGATTGTCACCATTCCCTCGATGCACACCTTTTCATCCAGCAGCTTTCCAATGGTCCGCAGCTTTGTGAGCCCGTAATCGTTGGTGAGCTCGTGCATGATAATGTACACAATCACATCTTCCGGCAGCTCGTTTTTGGTAAACTCTATCAACCCCCAAAAATCATCTGCAATGGTGTTGTACAAATCAAAACTACTCGAGCCTGCCTTTGGCGCCGAATGTCCGCGCATAAAAGTGTTGGTTTGCAGATAGCCGGCATCATCGATTACCGCTGTTTTGGTGGGCATTTTTTTAAGCCCTGCTTTGATGCTTTTTACGCTGTCGGATTGGTACTCATACTTAAAATTCTTCCGAAACGGAAGCCTCTTTCTAATCACATTCACAAAGAAAATTTCATCCTCTGCAAAATTGAGTAATGCTCTTGATTTCCCTGTGCCTGAGCGCCCATAAATCAAAACCGGTATCCCCATCAGTCTCCCTCCTCTCCTGCATCCCTTAGCGGGCAATCCTCATCAATCTTGAGCTCCGCAAAAGGTAAAATCTCGCCTGTAATGTTGCAAATCTCGCGCTTGTGGTTGCTCGGATCCGCCACGCAAAAAGGGCACAATCTACAGATTTCTTCGCCCTCTGGGAAGTATACCTGGCGGACAAGAGTTTTGGTTATGTACTTGCCGAATCCGTTTCTTTCTCTCACTGTAAAGCCTCCTCTGCTATGCCGCCCCACTGTTCTGCCATGGCTTTGCAATTCCAGGGAATGTTTTGCTTCTTTCCTTCGCGTGACCGCTTCCTAATTGCCAAATCCTCGTTCTTTGTTTTTCTGGCAAAGTCATCATGTAGTCATAAACATTGTTTGTTTCAATAAGATTTGGTAATCCCTTTAGCCAAAGACAGGTTTTCTTTTGTTCTGGATGACCAAACTGCCATGGATTTATAATTTGAGTTGGTTTTTTGTACCTAGTAGACATTACACAAACAGGATTCTCTACGGCAATTTTGTTGCATTTTGCGTTTATAAATCTCATAAAAAAGTCCGCGGCTTCATCTTGTAACGTGATAGGCTTCTTTCCCTCTTTAAACCATCTTGCCCCACTCACAGCAAGATGAGTACAAGGTGGATGCGCAATTAACAAATCCCACTCACCGACAATCTCATGCTCTGCACCATCCATCGTGGTAAACTTGCAATCTCCATCAATGATAGGCAACACATCTCCTAAAATGTGCCATTCTGGATGTTTCCCCGAACACTCCTGTATATCGCAGCTGTATGCTTCATGTCCCAGTTCTCTAAAAGCATTGCATACTGCTTGCGATTCCTCACACGCAACTAATACCTTCACAGCAACTCCCCCCTCACATACTCCAAAAACTCCGCATCATCCTGGCAAAAATCAACCTTTTGCTGCTCGATGTATTCCTTTTGCAGCGGTTTAAGTCCCTCTGTCAGATACCCGGCTTTTACCACTCTGAGCTGCTCGTCCGGGTCTGCATTGGCAAACAGCCAGTCGAGCCAAAACTCTGCCTCATTTTGGACGATATACTCTGGCACGAAGTCCGCACCCTGGCTCTCCAGATAATCATGCAAGCAATCGTTGCACACCCTGTCGCCATTGCCAAAAACCGCAATCTCGGTATCCGGCACCCACTGGTCGCACGTATCGCATCGGCTGCACTCTACATCTTGGCACTGCGGGTCGTGGCGTTCAGCGCCTACAATCATGCCGTTTTCTATTGATTTGTCCATTGCCTTTCCTCCTCCAATCTCGGCGCCATTACTACATCGCAAAACCGATTGACAAAACATCTGACGCCGGGCTTTTTGCGGCATAGCCGGATGCAAAACAGCGATTCTGTGGCAGATGTAGGAAAATCCCACATCCTGCTGATAGCCTGCTCAACCACGCGGATAACCGTGCTTGTACTTACGCCCATCTGCTCGGCTGTCTTATCGTACAGCCTGCATATCGGCTGCTTGCGCTCTGGGTCGCACATTATCATATAAGCGAGCCATTCTCTCGCTCGCCCTTTCGGGATGCCGATGGATGCCAGTTGCAGCTGTCCCCACCGCTCATTTATTTTTATCATTGATTTTCTTCTCCTTTTCTGCTACGATGGAGATGGATATTCTTTCTTTTGCCGCTTGCAGTCTGCTACACTGCCGGCGGCTTTTTTTATACCTTGCCTCTGGCTCTCCCGCCCTTGATGTCCATACACATCCGGCGCAGGTAAGAGGACCTGAAATTTTCATGTAGATGCCGCACCTCGGTGTAATAGATGCGGGCGTTGCGCTCGTCTATGTAGTCATACGCAATCTTGGTAGGACAATCCGCACACTCCTCTGGCATCCCCTGCCATTGGCAGTGCGCGCAGGTTTCTCGGTATACCTTTTCGGGTCCGCTTCTCATCCCGCTCGCCTCTCGTCTCTTGTCTTGCGCTGCATCTCTGCCTTGATTTCTCGGGATTCCTGCCGGGCGCAGATCACCTCAATCACCCATCCGGCAATCCCTGCCAAAATCAAGCCGCCAAACAGCAGCGCACTTCCTATAAATGCTGTAATGCCAATCATTTTTGATTCTCCTTTGTGTTTGTAAAATATTCCTCGATTTCCGCCAGCGGAATATTGAGCAGCTTGCAAATCCTAATCGCATCTACTACCGGCACACGCTCGGGGTTTCGCAGCCAACCGCTTACCGTTGCTTGGCAGTGATATAGCGGCTCGGCAAGTGTCCGCGAGTTGTATCGGTTTTCCTCCATTTTCTCGGCAAGTTTTGGATGCCACTTTGGTTTTTGCATCACTCATCCTCCCTTACAAAGTACTTGTGCATCTCTACCGGCTCAATGTCCAGTAAAGCACACAATTTGGCAGCTTCGCACACTCGGAATTTCCATGGCTGGCGAAGTTTCTGCGATACATAATCTGCACTTCTTCCCAGCTCTTTGGCTAGCCTCTGGATGCTGTATCCGCGTTCTGCCATCTTGCCTTTTAAGAGATTAAGCATCAATCTTCGCCCTCCCGCTTACAAACAGATTTACAAAGTACACCTGCCCCTTGCCTGTAACCTTCGGGGTTTTGCTTACATGGATGTGCCCGTCACTGTGGGTGATGGTAGTTTCTTTAATCTCAAACAGCCCCATCTCCATCGCCCTTTGCGTTGGCATATTGTAGTCGCTGCCCTGCCGGCGGATTAAATAGCCGTTGTTTCGCAGCCACTCAAACAGGCGGTTCTGCCCAATGTTGATACCGTTCTGCTTGAGCAGCTTTGCCAGCTCGCCAATCAGGATGGATGTTTTTGCAGCTTCCACCGACTCTGCAAACAGCACCTTCGGCTTTTGCTCTTCCATTTTTACTTCCAGAGCCATGCGCTTTTCTTGCTCGGCTTTCAGATTTTGCGCTAACTGGATGAGGGTATCAGGCTTTAGCAGCACCTCCTCCAGCTTGTCCGGTGTCATGTATGCGCCGTGCTTTCTGATGCTTGGGATGACCTCGCTTGTAATCCAGCGCTTAAACTGTTTTGCGCCCGGCAGCTTACTCGACAGCACCAGACTGTATAAGCCGGATTCGTTGATGATGGTTGGATATTGCAGTATTCCATGGGGGTCGGGAAACGCTACCCCCTCCCCTTGATATTTATCTTCCGCATCAATATGCCGAGATAATGCATCTTTGGTATTGCTGTACCCCAACGCCGCCGCCACATCTTTCCCGACAAACCACGGTTCGCCGTTCTTCTCAATAGTTCTAATTTCCCCGAATTCAGGGCTGTTAAAAATCTGCAAGTCTGTCATGGTTTCCTCCTTTGGTCATCTTCCCTTTCGTGCTATAATGAGCAGGAAGGGAGGTGAGTTGAATGAAAGAGATTGAAAAGGTTCGCCAGTTTTTGGGAGAACCATATACAATCACGAATATTGATTTGGAAGAGGTTATTTATCGAGATTTAGGTAACGGATACGATTTTGAAGTTTCCGGGGTTAGAGCTGGTCATCATACTTATTCTCTGTATGTGTGGAAATTAGAACCTAACCGCGAAATAGTCGCAATCTATCACCAAATACACGGTTGCCAGGAGCTTAAGGACCTTCTCGGCTACTGTGCTTTTATTTATCAAAATCTCGACAAGAAAATTCAGATTGAACGGCAAGAGCTTCCAGAATAATTGCCGTCTCTCTGCGCGTTAAATGGTGGGATTCCAAAATCCGTTTTGCTTCGCCGAGCAATTCAGGGTTTTTAATGCAGAATCTTCGCCATTCTTCCCGTTCCAGGTTTGCAGGCTTGGGACGGGTTATTTTTTTACCGTTCACGCTTGTCCTCCTATTCCTCTACTGTTGTTTTGTTCTTTTCTTCGAATTCCTTAATTGCATCTTCCGAAATTCGATATTCTCTGCCGACTTTGATTGCAGAAATCTTTTTGTTCCGAATCCAAAACCATACTGTGTTAAGAGGAACTCGGTAATACTTAGAGATTTCCTCGCAAGTATACAATTTCCCCACAAAATCCCACCTTTCTTTGTTTATTTGAATACTTGCAATTACTTTCACTTAGTTATATAATTAACTTACCACAATTAATATATCAACCAAGTGAGGCTTTTGCTTACACTGCTGTAAGTCATATCTCTATTATACTTACACAGAGTTAATTGTCAATAGCTTTACTTAATTTCGTGTAAGTTTAGTAAAGGTGTACAATTATGTATGATATTTTTATGCAGCTTATGGAAGAAAAAGGAGTAACCGCATATCGTGTTGCAAAAGATACCGGCATTACTCAGGCAACTTTGAGCCGTTGGAAAACCGGGAAGGTGTCTCCATCCATTGAAACCTTGCAAGTACTTGCAGAGTATTTCGGGGTAACAATCGACTACTTAATGGGCAACGCCCACATTGATGAACAAACACCCCCCAAAACACAAAAAGCGCCCACCCTTAATAAAAAGGATGAGCGCGATATAGCCCGGAGGCTGGAGGAAACTTTGAACCTTTTGGAATCCTCCGATGCCTTGATGTTTGATGGGGAACCTCTGGATCAGGAATCAATGGATCTGCTGAAAACCAGCCTGCAAAACCAGTATACACTTGCCAAGAAGATTGCAAAGCAGAAATTTACTCCTAAAAAATATCGAACCGATAACGAAAAATAGGTGAAGGTACATGGATATAAAGCAGTTTGTTCGTTCCCTTGTTTCTGAAAATGGAACTTTCAGTCCGTTTGAGATAGCGGAAAACAAAGGGATTATCATCCAGATGGAGCCGCTTGGAACGATACGCGGATATTATTCCAAAGCTCTCCGAACAAAATTTATCCATATCAACTGTGATTTGGATGAATATCAGCAAAAATTTACCTGTGCCCATGAGCTGGGTCACGCTCTACTGCACCCGGATTTATCAACCCCGTTTTTGAGAGAATCCACTCTTTTTTCGGTGGACAAGCTGGAAGTGGAGGCAAATCGCTTTGCTGCCTGTCTCTGCTATCCCGCTGATTATCTCATACAGGAGTTTGAGGGCTGCTCTGCCTGCTGCATCGCAGAGGCTCTTGATTTACCACTGCCCTTAATCGATTATACTTTAGGAGGCAACAACCATGTTTAAAAATCTCAAAATCATCACCTGCGCTTTGCTTGCCGCTCTGTCCCTTGCGGCTTGCGGGGAGCCAAAGGAAACGCCGGAAGAGGCAGCTGTCCGTGCGCTCGACTTTGATGCTCTCACCCATCAGGTAGTTGCAGAAATCACCAACACCACCAACTTCCCGATGGCAAAAGATGCTGCTGTATATCTTAAAGATGATAAGCTTCTCTTGGTGCTGGTGGTGGACGACCTCACAGATGAGCAGACCGCTCTGGACTATGCGGATTCCTTTGTTCGCCTGTTCAGCTTGTACGCTAACGTTGCCGATGATACCATCAAGCCCGCAGGCACAGATTATTACGGCAGCCTATATGATGTATACGATTTAGAGATTGCTGTTGCCCCGCTCTCTCAGTCAGACAAGCAGGACAACTGGTATATCCACGACTTTGTATCTGCTGGGATGCACACTAAGCAGCCGATCGAGCTGTTGGGTTAAGCTATGAGCAGCAAAGTTACTCTCCTGCACCGGCAAGAGTATGGCGAGGATGCCGATAGGCTCGAGCGACTCCTTGCTGATAC
>ENA-ORUB01001206-ORUB01001206.1-human-gut-metagenome-genome-assembly--contig:-NODE-1206-length-29558-cov-32.724875_pt1 | contig 29558 bp, 17 predicted proteins | sample MGYA00241918_ERZ509200 | MGnify/ENA primary metagenome ERZ509200 (study PRJEB26280, sample SAMEA2338853) | human gut metagenome | biome: human gut; feature: human-associated habitat; material: faeces... | reverse complement strand
GACCGTCACACGGCCGCCACGCAGGACAAGCTCGACGCGGCGCACGTGGCCATTTGCGGCTGCGGCGGCCTCGGCTCCACCATCGCGGTGGCGCTGACCCGCATCGGCGTCGGCCATCTGCATCTGATCGACTTCGACCGCGTGGATATGACGAACCTGAATCGCCAGCAGTATTTCCTGAAGGACCTCGGCCAGTACAAGACGGAGGCGCTGCGCAGCAATCTGCGCCAAATCAACCCGTTCACGGACATCACCATCGACACCGTCAAGGTGACCGACGAGAACGTGCCGACGCTGTTCGAAAACGAGGACATCATCTGCGAGGCGTTCGACGTGCCGGAAAACAAGACGATGCTCGTCAACGCGGTGCTGGAGAATCTGCCGGGCAAGAAGCTCGTCAGCGCGTCCGGCATGGCCGGCTTCCGCAGCTCCAACCTGGTGAGCACGCGTCGCGTTTCGAAGAACTTCTACTTCTGCGGCGATGGCGAGACGGCTCCGGTACCGGGTGCCGGCCTGATGGCGCCGCGCGTGGGCGTGGTCGCCTGCCACGAAGCGAACATGATCACGCGACTGATCCTCGGCGAGGAAGACGCCTAACGCACTGCTACGTTACTCCACTGCCGTAATCGAAATTTTTATTGCGATTACAAACGCACGTTGCACACAACACAACAGCGACGCAACGGCAACACAACAGCAGCACAGCAATCGCAACAACAGCAACACCAAACACCCCAACGAAAGGAACCGACGATGAGCACCGAAAACACCATCACCACCGCAGCCGCCGACGTCGCGGCCGCACCGAACGCCACGCTCGACGAGCTGGTCGGCACCACCACGAACACGGCGATCCTGCCGGAGCCGGACGCGCACGCGTACGACGAGATCGCCACCGGCGACGCCGATCCGCTGATCCTCGGCGGGCACAAGTTCACGAGCCGTTTCATCCTCGGTTCCGGCCGTTACGACCTGAACCTCATCAAGGCGACCATCGAGAACGCGGGCACGCAGATCGTCACCATGGCGCTGCGCCGCTGCCGCACCACCGAAAACAACCTGCTCGACTACATTCCGAAGGGCATCACCATGCTGCCGAACACGTCGGGCGCGCGCAACGCGGATGAGGCGGTGCGCATCGCACGTCTCGCGCGCGAGGTGTGCCAGACGGACTTCGTGAAGGTGGAGATCGAGCACGAAGCGAAGTACCTGCTGCCGGACAACGAGGAGACCATCAAGGCCACGGAAAAGCTGGCCAAGGAGGGCTTCGTGGTCATGCCGTATATGTTCCCGGACCCGATTGCGGCGAAGCGTCTTGAGGACGCGGGCGCGGCTTGCGTGATGCCGCTCGGCGCGATGATCGGCTCGAACAAGGGCCTGCGCGCACGCGATTTCATTGAGGTGATCATCAAGAACTCCAACGTTCCGGTGATCATCGACGCGGGCATCGGCCGGCCGAGCCAGGCCGCGGAGGCCATGGAGATGGGTGCGGATGCGGTGATGGCATACACGGCGATCGCATCCGCCGGAAACATTCCGCTGATGGCGCGCGCCTTCAAGAACGCGATCGAGGCGGGCCGTGAAGCGTACCTGTCCGGCCTGGGCAAGGTGACGGAAGATCACGCCGTGCCGTCCAGCCCGACGAACGAGGCCGACTACATCGGCTGATTCGCGCCGATTTCGTACGATTCGTGCACTAACGTTTCGCACGGTTTTATTGCGATTACACGACGAGGGTCGGTGGAAACGCACATTTTCGCAAGGTTTCCACCGGCCCTCTTTCGTCGAATGCGCGACACGTAGCGCAACACGCGCATGCCACGCATACCGCAGCGACAGGCAATACGTCTACTTCCCTAGAGCCGCTTTCAAATCGCGGTTCTGGAATCGCTCGTGCAGCAGGCAGTAGCCGCCGAACACGACGAGCCACAGCAGGCCGGCGATGGCGGAACCGCGCGTATCTGCGGACAGGAACAGCGTGACGTACACGAACACGTAGAACGCAATCGCAATCCAGTCGCACACCTGCCATGCCGGCATGACGAAGCCGTCCGGCAGGAAGTCGGCGCTTTGACGGTAGCGGCGGTGCGCAAGCATCGTCAGCACGTAGATGAAGATCACGACGGCGCTGGCTGCGGAGGCGAACAGCACGAACGCGCTGGAGATGCCCGGGATCGCGTTGATCAGCGGGGAGAACAGAATCATACAGCCGGACACGATAATCGCCTTCGCCGGCACCTTGTGATCCGACACCTCACCGAGGCGCTGCATAGCGGGCGATTCGGAGTCCTGCGCAAGCTGGTATAGGTGGCGGCCCGCCGAGTAGATCAGCGAATTGAGTGCCGACGCGGCTGCGGTGATCACCACGAAGAACACGAGCGCGGCGGCCCAGTCGAGCCCAGCGTATTTGAACACCATGATGAACGGGGAGCCGAACGAGCCGTCCGCGTTCTGATGGAAGTTGCGCCACGGCACGATGGCCATGATGGCCACGAGAGCGCCCACGTAGAAGATGAGGATGCGCATGATCAGCTCGTTGACGGCCTTCGGCAGCACTTTGCGTGGGTTCTGGGTTTCGGACACGGTCACACCCACGAATTCGATGAGCTGGTAGGCGAAGAACACCATCTGGAAGCTCATGAAGAAGTTCATCCAGCCGTTCGGCGCAAGCTGGAAGCCGTCGGTAATGTTCGTAAGGCTCACAGTGGCACCGGAAACCGTGCCGTCCACGCCTTCGATATGCGTGGCCGGGTAGCTGAAACCGAGGAACAGCATCACCACGGCGGTGACAATCAGACCCACAATCAGCGTGATTTTGATCATGGAGAACCAGAATTCCGCCTCGCCGAACACTTTCACGGCAATGAGATTGATGCCGGTGAGCGCCACGAGGAAGCACAGTTCGATAAGCCATTTCCACGCGTTGAGGTCGATGCCGAACGTGCCGAAGAATGTGACGAAATAGGTGCTGACGGCCGTGATTTCGGTCATGCCGGTCAGGATGAGCACAATCCAGTACGTCCAGCCGGCGAACTTGCCCCACGCGCGGCCGAGGTAGCGGGTGATGAAGTTGATGAACGTGTGCTGGCTGGGGTCGCTGTACATCATTTCGCCGATGGCGCGCATGAGCAGGAACATGATGAGGCCCACGCCGATGTACACGAGGATGATGCTCGGTCCGGTCAGCGCGATTGACTTGCCGGAGCCGAGGAACAGGCCGGTGCCGATGGTGCCGCCGATGGCGATGAATTGGACGTGGCGGTTTTTCAGGCCGCGTTCCATGTCGTTGCCTTTGTCGAGGCTTTCGACGGATTTGATTTGCGCGGTTTCCGTCGCTTCGGACGTGCTTGTACCAGTTTTTCCGGTTTTCGTATTCCCAAAAGTCATAATGTTCACACCCTACCGCGCCAACCGCACAATCTCCGCCGTTGTTCGCACCGCGAAATGCGCTATATGTGGCAGATTCGCATCTTTTCCAAAAAACGCTTTGCGACGGGTGGAGTCAGCTTGCCAAGGTTTTCAGCTTGCCACGGAGCGATTCGTTTTCGCGTTCCAGCTCGTCGATGCGCCGAGCCTGTTGTTTGATGATGACAAGCGCCGTCTCGCTGTCAAGGCCGCTGCTCGCGCTGAGAGGTGCAGGCGGCACGGCGATGGCAGCCGCATCGGACGGGACGGGCACGTCAGCGGATATATACCCCCCCCCGACACGTTCGCCCCGTCCAGCGGATGCGGAGCATTTCCAATGTTCGCCTTATCGGGATTGACGATTCCTGCGATGTCGTCGAGTTTCCCCTTGCGCGTCACCGCATGAACATACAGGTTGATGAGCTCCGTAATGATTTCGCCGTTACTCATGTTACTGCTACCACTCACGGATTTGAGGACGGCAGCCTTCCAACGCGCCACACTTCGTTCTATACGTTTATACCCAATCAGTTCCGGCGGCAATCCCGCCTCGCGGAAGATTTTGGTCGGCGATTCCCCCGCAAGATACCGTATGACACACACCTGTTTGAAAGCGTTGGAGTACGTGATGCGGTCTTTCGATACGTTAGCCACCGCCGGCAGATCCCGCAACATTTGGAGCTCTTCCATGCTGAATGATCCTCCACCGCGCATCGTTTTACCCCCTTTGCTATACCCCGTGATGAAGCAAGTGTATATCCGACTTCTCACAAGCAGCTTTTCAAATATTGCTGACCGTATATCACTTCAACCGGTCGGTCACACATCAATGCGGGCGATTATGGAATACCCACAACCGCCCGCATTGACTTTTATTGTGAGTGAGTCAATTCACAACTCACTCACACCGAACGCATGCGCTCAGTACGTGCGGCGACGACTCTTGACCGCCACAGCCACGCCAGCGCCACCCACCAGCAGCGCCACGACGGTGAACAACACGGTTCCCGCGGCACCGGTCAGCGGCAGCTGAGTGACAGACTTGACGTTCAGCACGGTAGCGGTGGCATTCGCAGTGGTGTTATCGACCGGTTGGACCTGACGAAGGGCATCCGGCTCGAAGGTGACGAGACCTTCATCTGTGATCTCCACATTGAAAGTGACCCTGAAGTTCTGGGCGTAGCCGGTCGGAGCCTGAGTCTCCACAACCGTGTAGGTTCCCGCCGCAAGACCCGCGACCTTCACCAAACCATCATTCTCAGTAGTGAACGTCTTGGCATCATTCTGATCGGAAACAAACGACCACGCACCGTCCTCAGCCTGCTTAAGGAACTTGCCCTCCGCATTCTTGACAACGAACTTGGCGCCGGCTAGAGGCTTGGCCTCATTCCCTTCCTTGCCAATCTTCGTGAACTGGAAACCGTAGGTCTTAAGGACAGTCTTGCCTTCACCGCTGGTACCATCCTTGGTGGTGATTGTGGCCTTGTTGTCCACACTGCCGCTCAAGCCATCCAACGCATCCTTGGTGACGGTGCCCTGGTACGACACGACGATCGTCCTACCGGCCAGCGTTGTGGCATCGGCAAAATAGATGGTCGTGGTGGTGCCGGATTGAGCATTGCCTTCCTGCGTTATCGTGTACAGATCGGGATTCACAGTAGTATGATCTCTGAACTGGACCTTGAAGTCACTCGTTTCCGCAATCCGCAAACCTTTGGACGCGATATCGGTAATGGTAAAGGGGTACGCATCCCAGCCAGCCGCAGCATGAGGAACCTCCGCGGCCACAGTGAAGTCCACGGTGTCGCCCACCTTTACGCTCTGACCGTTCACATCCACGTCATTCATCCGGGCGAACTTGAGCGGCTCGTCGGTCGGATTCGCGTTCTTCGCGTTGAACTGGCCTTCAGTCGTGATGTTGCCCTGACCGGTCGTCGCATCGGCAGCAATCCTCAGATTGGACAGTCCATTGACGGTGGTGGCCACCACAGCCGGAGTTCCCGACGTCGCAGTCGTTTCGCCAGCCTTGGTGAACGTATCCTTCACCAGATACCAGCCTTCTCCGTCCACATTGACCGCCTGGCTCGTATTTGCCTGCTCCTTGGTTACGGTCAGGCCAGTACCATCAGGTCCTGCCGGCGGAGTAATTCCAGCCAAGGTCTTGGCGAAGACACGGAGCTGATCCGCAGTGAACGTCGCCACATAGGCGGCTGGATTATCCTTGTACTCTGTCGGGATGCCGTTGTGACTTCCATCAGCCGCGTCAGCAGCGGTGGTCACAGCTCCCTTCCATGCGTCAACCGTTTTCACTTCGACCGAGCCATTGCCAGGATTCTCGAACGTGGCAAACTTGTATGGCGTGTACGTATGGTCTTCCTGTGCGTGGTTAACTTGCAGCAATGGAGCATCATCAGCCTGTGCGGCGGCGACGCCGATGGCCATGCCGCTCAGCAACGTTGCCGCGGCGGCCAGCCCTGCGAAAAGCTTCCTCATCTTCATGAGAATCTCCTTTTCCTTGATTGTTGGTTACTGTGTTCTGCAATCGCGGGAGGCGGGAACCCAACATGCCCCCGCGATCCGCAAATCCTGTGTTGTTCAGCTGAGCCGCTTCTTGCGTCTCCACTGGTCGGCCGCAGCGACGGCGAGCAATGCCAGCACGCCAACTCCGCCGGCCGCAATCTGCCACCATCGTTCCGCACCCATGCGGCCCGTCAATGGCAGTGACGATGCCGAAATGTATTGGTTGGTGAACAGCATTGGCTGGGTCTCGTCCCAATTCGAACCAGCGGCACCATAATCGGTTTTCAGCTGGGTCACGGATTCGACAACGGCCTTCCATTCACCGGACGTTCCGTCTTTCATCACGGACACGACCACCCGGTATTCCGCCTGCGAGTAATACATTGCGGAAGCATTACCAGCGTTCTCCGTCACAAGATATGTGTACTCGGCTTCACCTGCGTCATACGTGATGTCGCCGAAGTAAGCAACGTGATCGTCAGACGAATCGCGTTTCACCGTCACCGTGCACGCCGACTGGTTCTTGCAGGAAGCTGGCATCGGCGCGTCTGGATTGGAACCGTCTGCCTTCAACTTGAAGGTGAACGCGTCGGAATCCTTCCAATCGCGCCCCTTCAGCTCCTTCTGCACGCCAATCGCATGCGTCAGCATGGTCTGCTTCAACGTGTTGGTGATGATCACCGTGGCTTCCTGCGATGCCGTGGATTCCGGCACCGTCACCACATTGCCGTCAGCGAGAGCACCATTGCCGACTTTGTGCTGGTAGGAGGCCTTCCACTGATGGTTCTCCGGTTCGGTTTCCGTCACCGTGTACGTTTTCGCGGCACCGGCCGGAATGATCACATCCGTGGACCAGTTTCCGTTCGCATCCGGCTTCAACGTGACTGTCTTGTAGCTATTGCCACCTTGCTTGATATCCACCGTGATGCTTTCCGGCTTGTCACCGTCTCCACTCCACTGCTTTTCGATATGCAGCGTCGAGGAAACCACCTGGATCACCGGATGCGGATACGGATTGCCGCCGCATGCATGATCCACGCCATCGGCCGTGTATGACAGGCATGCGGAATCGTTCGAATGGAAACCAGGCTGGTTCGAGGACGTGGTGTTCCCGTCCAGATCGGTATCCGCGTCACCCTTCACGCCGGCATATCCATCCTTGCCGGTATTCAGATTAGAGGCGTAGTCGTTGTATGCATTTTGCGTGGGCTTCACGTTGTATTCCAGCGTGTACGTCACGTTGTGGGCCAGAGCCTTCAGGAACCTGACGGTGAACTTCTTCGCGTTCTCGTCGTATGTCAGGGTGTAATCGACATCCTTGGTCAAAGCGACGGCCTGTCCGGACGAGTCCTTGGCTACGACCTTATAGTCGCTGCCAGCAAGTTCGGCATATTCCGACAGCGTATCCTCCATCACCACATTGATGTATGCGGATGTGGTGGTCTCGCTCTTCTGAATCTCGTCGAAGATGGCGTTCAGTTCCGACGCGTTCTTGGCGGCCTTGTAATACCCGGCGTCTTTATCTCCGTCGCCACAATCGTTGTACGCTATCGCCTTCGGGAAATTGCTGGACACCGCATGCATGAACTGATTCTCTTTGCTGGAGAGCGAGGACGGGTCGGCACTGGCGAAGATGCCGATGGAATACACCATATCACCTTGATCCTTCAAAGTTTTCGCTGCGGTGACCGCGCCGTTTGCCACCGAAGCATCGAAATCGGACACCGACGAAGGCGTACCATCCGCAAAGAAAATGACGACCTTCTTCGCATCGGTCCGAGCATTTTCCATTACCTTGACCGCGCGTTTGAATCCATTGTCGGCCCGGGTGGAACCAGCAGCTTTAAGCTCGTTGACCTTGGTTTTCAGGCCACTCATATCCGCAGTCAGCTTGCTTACGATCTGGGAATAGTTGTACTGGTATCCACCACTCCGGTACATGTCATTCCCGACGTTATTTGATTCCTTACCAGAGAACTTCACCAACCCGACACGGACCGGTTCGGAACCGGATTGCGCACCCTTATTGGCATTCGCCGCGCCATCAAGGAAGTTGTCCACAGCTCTCTTCAACGCTTTCAACCGCTTGGTCCTATCCGTTGAGCCCATCGGGTCATCCATCGAACCGGACACGTCCAACACCAGCGTGAAGTCGATCGGCTGGGTGGTGGTGACCGTGGTGCTGCTGGCAGCGCCCTTCACATCCACGTTCACGGTGTAACTGCCATCATTGTTCTTTTTGATGCGCTTATGCTTCTCCGGAGCGCCCAACTGAGAACCAGTCTCGTTCTGCGCAACCGACTGCGCCCGATTTGCTCGCGCAATCGGTTGAGCGGACAACGTAACTGGCTGCTCATCAGGTTGTTCAGATTGTTGTTCAGATTGTTGTTCAACCTCCTGCTCAACCCACTGCTCAGTCTCTTCTTTCGTTTCTTGTTCCGTTTCTTGTTCGACTTGCTGGTAAGCCTCTTGATCTGACGGCTGCTCTTGCTCTGACGGCTGCTCTTCTCCCACCATCAAATTTTGTTCCACCGGCTGTGAATCCTCTTGCCCAGATTCTTGCAATACCGGCTGCTCGATTTGTTGTTCCAAGGCTCCCGTGGCATCTTCCGCCGCCGCTGACGAAGCAGTGACGCACCCCACGCCGGCGAGCATTGCGACCGTCGCGACGGCCGCAATGACACGACGCGTGAACAGACCTGTGCCCCTCGCCCTGTTTCGCTCAAAGACGTGTCTCATACGCCTACCCCCTTGTACCGTTAAGCGATCGGGGAAATACCTTCCTCCTTCGACCGGTATATTTGATGCGTCTTCGCTTCACATACCGTCCGACAATCGCTTCGTTGCCTAAACCTTAAGGAGAAAAACAGAGGGATACATACCCTCCCAACGAGGTAATCAAGGGGATATACTTTCCTTGAAATCGCACATATCATCGCGATTCTAGAGTATTCTTGCCCCCGTAAATCGCGATGCAAAAACTATAAGCAAACGTTGTCATGCCTCTTTCAGAATTTTCCTCGACAAAAAAGCATCTGTCAAGTGCAACATTAACGCCATCAACCCCTAGTTGCGCTTTGGCCACCAAGCGGCATGCCTACGGACATGCCACGGACAGCGGAGCAGCCAAACCAACAACAAACCGACCAGCAACGTGGCAGCTGACACCACGCCCGCAATCACACGCACATCTTTTGCCGCATCATCCTCCGCGGGAATCTCTTCGGGAATGGCGGAACGTAATGCCGAAACCAACAGACGATGCGTATTCACGCCATACGGGGTGCATGTCATCAACGTCACACGGTCCTCGCCGGGCACGATCTTCAACTTCGACGTGTCATCCGGGTTGATTTCGGTGATGCGATCCACCTTGTAGCCAAGCGTATGGCCCATCACATCGATATAGAAGTAATCGCCAACCCGCATCTCATCCAAACGCGTAAACATTGAGGCTTCAACCAAACCCCGATGTCCGGTAATCACCGCATGCGTATCCTTGCCACCCACCGGCAGACTACTGCCATACAAATGCCCCGCACCGGACGCAAGCGTCTGCTCCGACGTGCCATGGTAAACCGGCAGGTTCACGGAAATCTTCGGAATGCGGATGGCCCCCATCACGCCATCGCCAGTATCCAGCAAACGCTGGTATTCCGCGTCTTTGGAGCTAGCGGAATCCTTGTTACCATCGCCGGTGGTGCCTGCGCCCGTCGAGCTGGAACCGGAACCGTCGCTGGAGCCAGACTGATTGTTGTTGTACAACTCGGCGAGCGGATCCTCAGCCTCGCCAATCACCGGCTGCCCCGACTTGGCGAGACGCTTGTTGTACGCCCTAGCCGCGGCGAATGCCTCGTCGGCCTGCGGATACGGCCAGCCCGCGACGCTCTGCTCGGAACGGGCGGACGTGCTCGCCAGCTTTTGCGCGGACTGGTATTGCAGCACTTTCGGGAAAAGACCAATGCCGATTGCGGAGAAAATCAGCACCGCCGCAAGCACACGCAGGGCAATGGATCTACCCACGTCGGCACGACGCTCGCGAATCTCTTCGGACACATCGGTCGCCTCGGCGAACGTCGGCGGAACGTAGGTGCGCGTATCTTGCGACTCGCTGCTTCTCGACCCGCCACACGTGCCCCTTCGCAAAATGCCTGCCATCAGTTTAAGCCCCCTTGAACCACCTAGTACAGGGACATTATATGGCGTTCCGGACGGACTTTGCACCCTACCTAGTGCGCTTAAGCATGAGCGATTTTCTAAAACTATACTTCTATGACACTGGCTTGGCGGCCAATCTGCTGGACATCGGAAGGGCGACAGGTCACTGTACGCAGTCGAGGTCAAATCGTCCGCCACGTACCGAACAAGCGCCTTCGAGAATCTGGAGGATCTCGCGCCGATCATGGGAGTGGACACAGACCATCGGTTCGTCGTCTATGGCGGCAGCGAATCCTTCCCCACACGGCACGGCAAAGTGCTGGACTTCGACAGTCTCGAGGCTTTGATCTCCTGATCGGACCGACCCCCGGGCCCGTCTGGCTTATAGATGGCGGGTGTTGGACGGGAATAGACAGTTCGGGGGCATGTTTTGTACCCCTGAACTGGCAAATAAGGCGCACCATCCGCCATCTATAAGCTAGATAGCATAAGTCAGGCCTCAGCGGAGGCAGGATTGGGCCCGACTTCCTTGTCCAGCTTGTTGCGCAACCTCACCACATCGCGCTCGAGCTCGTCGATACGACGAGCCTGCTGCCTGATAATAATGCCGGCCGTATCACCGTCGAACAGTCCGAGAGACAACGGATGAACGTCATTCGACGCAGCCGTTGCGGCAGGCTTCGGCTCAGTGGCCGTATTGGCGATGTCTTCAAGACTCCGCCTCGTCGCCAACGCACGCTTATACCGCGCCGCAAGCTGCGCTATGATCTCACCATCGGTCATGGTGTCGCTGCCGCTCACCGACTTGATGGCCGCATCCTTCCACCGCGCCACACTGCGCTCGATACGCTTGTAACCAACCAATTCCGGCGGCAGACCCGCTTCGCGGAAGATCTTGGTGGGCGACTCCCCCGCAAGATATCGGATAGTGCACACCTGTCTGAATGTGTCGGAATAGGTGATACGATCACGAGTCACATTGGACACAGCCGGCAGTCCACGCAACAGCTGAATCTCCTCGTCACTGAATGCTCCCCCACTGCGCATCGCAATACCTCCCATTGACGCTTCGTTGCTTTCTTTTGCGGATGTGCCTGCGATTCTATGGCCCTCCTTCCGTGCAATACCCCCACTTCACTCCCCTGACTAACAGCCCCCATAACGGTTCACGTTTCCAGATTCCGTTTGTTGCAACACATCCCACCGAAACTCCTTATACCCTCGAAAAACGCAATGTCCACCCACGTCGGGTGGCACGTCCAAAGCAACGTAATATGGCGCAATCCAAGCAATCCCACATGAAATACAGAGCAATACAAAAAAGGCCGACCCATAATGGGTCGACCTTAAATCACTCCGAATTGGCGTTCTTAACGAACGCCGTCAGAGATGGGCGATCAGGCCTCGGCGTTCTGACGAGACTTGATGGCGATGGTCACGCCAGCGCCAGCCACGAGCAGAGCCACAACGGTGAACAGCATGGTTCCCGCAGCGCCGGTGAGTGGCAGCTGAGTGATGGACTTGATGTTCTTCACGGTCTTTTCAGACGTGTTGACCAGGCCCCACGGATCGGAAGTGGCGGTCAGAACAGCTGAACCGTCCTCCTTGCTGAAAGACACAGTAAAGCTCGGCATGATGTTGAGGTAGGCATCGCTGGCGCGCACAGTTTCCGTGACGGTGTAGATCTTGTTCTTATCAAGACCGGTGAAGGACAACTGGCCGTTAGTACCAGTCGTGACATCAGTAGTTGCGCCCTGAGTGTTAGCAGAAGCAGCCTTCTTGTAGGAACCGTCCCCCTGCTTCACGAAATACAGCGGAACGCCATCCTTATCCTTCACCTGGAAGGTAACGTCCTTAATGCCTTTGCCATCAGAATCCACCTTGGTGAAATTGAAACCGGTGAACTTGGTAGGGGCTTCAACGTCAGTGCCGTAGTTGTCAAGCTTGTTGACAACACCATTCTCAGCATCGGCCTCATCATTAATCACTGCTTGGAAGGTGACCTTGATGGTCTTGCCTGCATACTTGGACGGATCATTCACCTTGACATTGAAAGATGCGTTGTCGCCACCGGTCACATCCGCAGTCGGAACAGTGAAGTCAGATGCAGCAGTTTCAGCAGAAATCTCCTCACCATTCACATAGAACTTGAAAGTACTAGCCTTGATGGTCAGACCCTTGCCCGGCTTATCGGTGAACTTGAACTCGGTCGGAGCCGGGTTCGCGATAGTACCGGTAAGGGTGTAGGTCAGAGTGTCGCCGATGGCAGCAGAAGTATTATTGACTTCCTTAGTCTTTCCGGGGTTGTTGGTGTTCTTCATGTTCACGGTGTTGGCGCCCTGAATCGGATCAGTCAAGGCCTTCTTTTTGGTGTTGACCGTGCCGGAAGCAACAATCATCGGGATGGCCTTGGTCACAGACTCAGTGGCAGCCGCGGAATCAATGAACACATAGATACCAGCAGGCAGAGTTACGGTAGCGCTGTATCCATCTTCAGCGGAGCCAGACGTAGCAGCAAACTTAACCGTTGTACCGTTAGCCAGTTTTTCTTTCTCCAGAGCATTAGCAAATGCACGGGTAGTGCTTGCCCCGCCAGCCGCATTCTTATCCCACGGACGAGCAGCAGAAACATCCAGAGTGCCGGCATTCAGGGCTGCGGCCAGATGGTCCACCTTAGAATCCGAAGTATCCACACCGGCAGCTTTCAACGCGGAGTCAACGGCAGCCTTATTGGCGGAGTTCGTCACCACACCGTAGGCAACGCTCTGGTCAGAACCGTACTGGACGTAATCACCAATCTTGTATGCGGTCAAATTAGCGTGGGTCAACTGCTCTTCGGTTTCCGCGGTGAACGTGAACGTTGCGTTGTCCGTTACCGTAGCGCCATCAGCCTGTGCGCTGGCTGCGCCCAGGACCATGCCACCCAGCAGCGTCGCCGCGGCGGCGATGCCGGCGAAAAGTTTCCTCATCTTCATGAGAATCCTCTCTTCCTTATTGTTTGATTACTTGTTTTTGCAATCGCGGGAGGCGGGAACCCAACTTGCTCCCGCGATCCGCAAATTTTGATTTGCCGACCGGAATGCCCTCAAGCTGGTAGGCATTCCGGCCTCACACAGCAACTCAGACGAGTCGCTTCTTGTTATTCCAAATTTCGGCAGCGCCGATAAGCAGCACCGCGAGTCCGCCGATCACACCGCCAACGAACAGCCACTGACGATCCGTCGTTCCGCCCGTCAACGGCAACGCCGACACCGCCACATACGTATTGGTGAATTTGGCGACATTCGCAGACTGATTATCAACAGGCTTGCCGTTGTCGTCCTTGACTTGCTTGATGCTCACTGTTGGCGTGCCCATATCGGCAGGAACCGTCACGGTTACCGTGTATTCCGCCTGGGAATAGTGCAGGCCGACAATGGCGTTGGTGGGCTTGGTTTCCTTCACCGTGTAGGTGTAGGTGCCAGCGGTCTTGTATTCGATCTTGTTGAAGCTCGCCTCGTGATTTGCGGTATTCGTGCCGATCGCGACGGAAGCTGGATCATCAGGCAATGGAGCGTTCGGAGTTGGATCCGTGCCGATAATGGTGAAGTTGAAGGAGTCACCTTCCTTCCATTTACGACCGCTGATGCTCTTGGACACCTTGATCGAACCCTCAGCCAGAGTCGACTTCTTGTGAGTGTTGGTGACAGTGACCGTCCACTTCTTCACATTGTCAGCCGTATTCGCATCGGGCTTGGCTTTCCATAGCTCGTCGGCAGTGATTGCCACGTCTTGGCTCTCGTAAGAAGTTTCGTAGCCTTCAACAGCCTTTTCAATCACCTTATAAGTGTGATGACCGGGAGCTAGGTTTTCGAAGGATGCCTTCCACTCCGTGCCAGCCGTTGCCACAGCTTCGCGTTTCGAATCTTTTCCGTCGATCTGCAGTGTAAATGTCACCGATTCAGGATTGCCTTCTGAGCTCGCCTTGCCATCAGCATCAACCCACTTCTTCTGCACTGTGATGGCACCGGTCTTGACCTGATCGACAGGGTGTTCCGTATAAGGCGTATCACTGCAGTCGTGCGTTTCGCCGTCACCCGAGTAGGCCAAGCATGCGCTGCCGTTGGTGTAGAAACCAGGCTTACCTGCAGACGTGGCATTACCGGCAGCGTCGGAATCTGCGCTACCAATCACACCGTTGTAGCCATCTTTTCCATCGTTCTTGCTCGCCGCATAATCGTCATACGCCTTCTGCGTAGGCTTGATATCGAACTGCAGCGTGTAAGTCACACCATTAGGAAGTGGCTCCGTGCTCTTCGGCGATGCGGTAATCGTCTTACCACTCACATTGATATTCCATCCCGCAGTTACGTTAGCGCCATCATTGGTAACCACTTTTGCGGTTTCTGCAGGCTTGGCATCAGCAAATTCAGCATATTCCGACAGCGTATCCTGAATGGTCACGCCGGTATATCCGTTGGTGGTCGTAATAGTTTGCTGAATGTCTTCGAAAACCTTCGACAGTTCAGAAGCCGTACTGGCGGTCTTGTAGTAGCCCTTGTTCGAGCCGCCACTAAGCGTTACACCAGACGAATTATCCCAAGCAACACTTCCATAATTCGGATAATTGCTGGACACCGCATTCATAAACACATTGGCTTTGCATGTCTCATCTGACCGCCGATTGCACGAAGTTACGCTCGTGTTAGCACCAGAGAAGATGCCTACGCTGTACACACCAACATTCGCATCTTTCAGTTGCTTAGCGGTCGTCAATGTCTTGTTCGCAACAGTACTGTTGAATGTCCTATCCGTAGTCGGCACACCATCGGTAAAGAACACTACATACTTGATTGCATTAGTTCGCGTGTCCTTATCCAAGGTGGACTTAGCTTTGCTGAAACCAGCCGCAGTATTAGTGGCACCCTCGGGATTTAAGCTGTCGACCCCCTTTTTCAGTGTCGTTACGTCAGACGTAAGTTCGCTTAGCGTAGATGCAGATTCAGCAAAGCTCACCAACGAAACCTGTACTTTGTTAGCAGCGTTTGCGATTGTCTTATTCTGCGTATCAACGCCATTTAAGAAAGTGGTCACTGCCGCCTTCAGCGCTGCAGAGCGAACAACATTATCGCCTCCGCACGGGTCGAAGAAGGAGGGCTGATGACCATTCATGCAGTAGGCCATCGAGCCGCTGTTATCGAGCACTAGTGCGATGTCGACTGGCTGGGAGACGGTTTGCGAAGTGCTGGACCGCTTGCCCGTCACGTTGAGGTTCAACGTGTACGTATCGTTGGCACCATTCTTCTTGGTGATGGTCTTATGATGTTCCGGCGCTCCCAAAGGATCCGGATGGGCAGTCACCGTGAAGTGGCCCTGCACCGTATGATCAGCCGCAACAGTCATGTCAACGTAATGACGTCCATTTTCATCTATCTGAATCGCAGAGCTGGAAACAGCCTTGCCATTGTCAGTACCTTCGAATGTCACGTCATACTTAGACCAGTCACTTGGATTACCTTTCAAGTAGAAGCGAACTGTTTTCGATACACCTGCGCTAGCGAGGATCGGTAAAGTACTGCTCTCTGCCGTATTCGACGAGATCGAATCCGATTCAAGACTTCCGACTTCATTATTCGAAACACCAGCCCTAAATGTTGTGCTCGTATCACCACTGGCCAAACCGTTTACAGTGATCTTCGCAACAGCCTGCGAGAAAATAACGCCGAACGCCGCACCCTGCCTAGAGCCAGGACCACTGTTCTTCATCTCAATAGAAACCTGAGTTGGAGCGGACGTTGTATACAGACGAATGCCTTGAGGCACGCCGTCCCCATCCTTACCCGTGCAAGTTATAGTTTTCTTGTCATTCGAAGATTGCGGCTCACAGAAACCGTAATTGCTATCGTCTGTTGGATAAAATCCCAGTTGCGTAATCGCGGAATCGGAGGTGTACACCATCTGCTCGTTTTTGTTAGTACTTTCCGCATCCGCCATAACGAACGAATACTGCAGATTAGCTACGTCCTGACCGTTAATGGTGATATCTGAAAGCCGTATCTTCGAATCGTTCTGATATCCATCGTTTTGATACAGCGCGGGCTTGCTTCCGGTCGGGAAATCAGAATATCCCTCAACACCGAAGATTGCGTGATGTCCAGCTTCACCTGGGTGTGCTGCACGATTATCCCACGTTGGCACTCCACTGGCGGCGACCGTACGATTGCCGGAATAATGCGCGATAAATGACATGGTCAGGCCGCCGCCGAGATTCACGGTCATTTTTTGTCCGGCGTTTGTTTTGGCGGTCTTTGAGTTGAACTTGGACATATCAAGCCAGCACACGCGCTGCAAAGCATTCGTTCCAGCATAAATACAGTTGGAATCAGTAACATCCGCCACTGCAGAAGGACTATTTTGCGCGGCGTTGACAGGTTGCGGATTGGACTGTGCGGTGGTATCAGTCTGCGAGTTCGCATCCGAAGATGTAGCATCTCCGACATTTGCCGCATTCGCCGTGTTCACGTCGGCATCCGCACCAGTGTTGGTATCGGATTCAGTGTCTGCGGTACCGGTGGCAGTATCGCCTGCATTGTCCGCATCCGTGCCGTCCGTAACATTCTTGCCATCAGTCGACTCGTTAGTAGTAGTCACGCTTTGATCCGTGGTGGTTTCCACAGTGGCCGGCGTATCTTCCGCAAGAGCGGCGGAGGTGGCGTAGCCCATGCCACTCAACATGGCGACCGATGCGAGCACAGCCACTATACGTTTGGCAAGTCCTCCCCTGGGCTTCGCCTTATATTCATGTGCATGCCTCATGAGCATCCCCTTAATCCCGTGCAATCACACGTCTCACGACGCGCAACCTCTCTTCATGCCAGGATTTGCGACATCTTCTACGTGCCCGAATAATCCTGACAGTGCTTCAACTCTGGAAGTTAGAGGAAAAGGGACCGCCATGCGTACGCCCTAAGTGCGGGAAAGTCGGGTATCGCACAATCGATGGAAACTGCTGAATTGCAACACAAGTCACCCGCGAAAAGCACCCGACGTCACCGCAAAGAAACGATGGGATAATCACCAAAATGACGCTTCTTCATACTTTCGTAACCATTAGTCAATAATGGAAATCACGCATTTTTTGTGCGCCAACCACGTTTTATATTCAAATTGCATGTCAGACACGCCTTCATGCAGTAGCCACGTCAGCCGCGCTTCGGCCACCAAGCCGCATGTCTGCGAATATGCCACGGCCGGCTGCGCAGCCAAACCAGCAACAGACCAAGCAGCAATGTGGCCACCGCGGCCGCAATCGCAATCGTCCGCGCGTCCTTCGCCGCATTCCGTTCCTCGGGAACCACTCCAGGAATCGGCGCACGCACCGCTGAAACCAGTAATCGGTGAGTGTTCACACCGTATGGCGTGCAGGTCATCAACGTCACCCGGTCCTCGCCGGGCACGATCTTCAACGTAGAAGTGTCATTCGGCTCGATCACGGAAATACGGTCCACCCGGTAGCCGAGCGTGCGGCCCATCACTTCGATGTAGAAGTAGTCGCCGACGCGCATTTCATCCAATCGGGTGAACATCATCGCATCCACAAGCCCGCGATGCCCGGTGATTACGGCATGCGTGTTCTTGCCGCCCACCGGCAGACTACTGCCATACAAATGCCCCGCACCGGACGCAAGTGCCGACTGCGACGTGCCATGGTAAATCGGCAGTTTCACGGAGATTTTCGGAATACGGATAGTGCCCATCACACCGCTGCCGGAATCCAGCAGGCTTTGATATTCCGTATCTTTGGCGCTGGCGCTGTCTGATTCGTTGGAACCGGATTCGCTGGACCGCGAACTGCCCTGCGCCTGGGAGAACGGATCCTTCGCCTCGCCGAGGATCGGCTGGCCCGATGCGGCGAGCCGTTTGTTGTATTCCTTGGCCGCGGCGATCGCGTCGTCCGCTTGCGGATACGGCCAACCCGCAACCGCACGCGCGGACCGGTCCGACGTATTCGACAGTTCGTGCGCCGACCGGTATTGCAGCATCGCCGGAAAACCGCCGATGCAAATGGAAATGACGATCAACAGCGCAGCGGAGACACGCATGGCGACGGTTTTCCTGCGGCGGCCACGCCGTCTGCGCATATCGTCGGAAACGTCGATTATCTCGTTGAAAGACGGTTCTGCGCCTTCCGTACGTTCCATGTTTTTCATACGTTTCGCACGCATCACTGGATGAACTTCCGCAGCACGCGTTCCAGCTCGTCGATACGCAACGCCTGCTTGGCTATCAGCATGTCGCATTTGTTGATGGTCAGCTGTGCCTGTGCAAGTTTCGACAGCATATCCTGCGATGCGCGCGATTCCTGCAACTTGTCCGAGCCTTGCGATTGCACGCCGTTGCTTCCCGACGCGCCAACGTTTCTCGTCGCGACGTCGCTTCCCGACGTCCCTGCCGCGCCAGCGCCATAAAGATCCACCACGGACTGATCCACATCGTCTCCGCGCAGTTCGATGGCTTCCAGCTCGTCATCACAATCCTGCATGTAATGGTTCGTATGTTCGTTCCTGCGCTTGTTCCGCTCCTCCTGCTGCTTCCAGCGCGCGATGCACCGTTCCACGCGCTTGTAGCCGATCAGCTTGGGGTCGAGACCCGCCTCCCGAAAGATGGCCGACGGCGATTCGCCCGCGTTGTACCGGCACATGACCTCGACCTTAAAGCGATCGGTATACCGGATATGGGATGGGCTCACGCTTTTGACCGCTGGCAGGCTGGCCAGATACGCACGCTCCTTTGCTGTGAATTTGCCATCAATCATTTTTTTACACCCCCTAAATCGCCTAAACAGCTCGATTCAGCATCATATCGGGCTCTTTCCATTAACACCCTCGTTAAAACCCTCGAACGAAAAACCCATCCCCTTCAACGAAAAGAGGGGACCAACCTTCAAACAAAACAGTCCCGCCATTTTCCACGGATAATAAAAGCTCATAGACCCCCCCCCCATAAAATTAACAAAAACTTAACCTCACCCCCAGCGCGTCATGGGGGTCACCGCGTATCCGAGCACCGTCACGCAGACTCACTAGGCTGGAAACATGACGCAAGAGCTCGTTTCATTAACCATCATCATGGCGGTGGCGGCCGTCAGCCCAATCGTGGCGCAGCTGATCCCAGGCAAGTTCATTCCGCAAACCGTGCTGCTGCTCGCCGCCGGAACCGCGCTCGGCCCGTACGGACTAGGCGTGATCGAAGTAAACGACGCCGTGAAACTCTTGAACGAGCTCGGCATGGCGTTCCTGTTCCTGCTCGCCGGCTACGAAATCGACCCCAAACGACTCGCCGGACATCAAGGCAAAGTCGGACTGCTTACATGGGGAATCACGCTAGGCCTCGCCTGGCTGGTTGTGACATTCCTTCCGTTCTTCACCAAGCAAGGCATCAACGGCGTGGCCACGGTAATCGCACTCACCACCACCGCGCTCGGCACGCTCATGCCGATCCTCAAGGAACGCAACCTCGAAGGCACCCCCATCGGCGACGCCATCATCTCGTACGGAACGTGGGGCGAACTCGGCCCAATCCTTGCCATGGCCATCCTGCTATCCACCCGAACCGGCTGGCAAACCATGCTCGTGCTCGGCGCGTTCCTTGCCATCTGCCTACTGTGCGCGATGCTACCTACGAAAGCACTGAGAACCGGCCATCGCCTGTACCGTTTCCTTACGGAAAATGCAAACACGTCATCGCAAACGCTCATGCGACTGACCACATTCCTGCTCATCTTCCTTGTCACCATTTCCGCGCTGTTCGAACTTGACGCGGTGCTCGGCGCGTTCGCCGCGGGCTTCATCCTGCGTTACATCATCCCCGACGGCAGCAAGTCGCTGGAAATGAAGCTGGAGGGTGTCGGCTACGGCTTCCTCATTCCTGTATTTTTTGTGGTGTCAGGCGCCGCGATCAACGTGCGCGCCGTGGCAGGCCGGCCAGCACTGCTCGTCGCGTTCATCGTCATGCTCATGCTGATTCGCGCGGTGCCCGTATATGTTGCGCTATCGCTCGACAAACGCAAGAATCCGCTGTCATCGCATCACCGCGTCACCGTAGCCCTGTATTGCACGACCGCGCTGCCGATCATCGTCGCCGTCACGTCGCTGGCGGTGAAGGTCGGCACCATGCAAAGCGACACCGCGTCGACACTGGTCGCAGCCGGCGCGATTACGGTGTTCCTGATGCCGCTGCTCGGCTCGATCACGTATCAAGTGGCCGACATACACCCCGTCACCGCGGTTCGGGAGATTGCGCACACACCATCCGATTGGCGGACGATCGTACGCGAACATGCGCAGGTACGTGCGCTGCTGCACCATCAGGACCGGCTCAAGCGCATGGCGGAGACATTGGACACACTGGAAGCGCATGAGCGCGGCGACGAACATCGGGCCGAGCTTGTGGAACGCGCCCGACGTGAGATTGACCGCCAACTCAAGGAACTCGGCCTGGACCCGCAGCTCACCACCCAACTCCCCCACAACTACCGCTACCCGAAGAACTGAGAGGGCTTCGGAGGGGCGCTACTCCACGGACTTGAGGGAGCTGATGGGGTCGATGCGGTCGAGGACGGGGTTGACGAACAGCTGCACGAGCAGCGCGAACGTCATGGTCGCCGCGGCCGCGATCACGTAGCTCAACGGTTTGACCTCCACCTCGAAATACAACGAGGGCATGTTGAGCGCCATCGTCAGCATGCCGCCGACGAGCCGGCCGAGCGGCAGGCCCAGTATCACACCCATGACGGTGAGGATCATCATCTCACGGTTCACGTAATGGTGCACTTCGCGGTCGAAGAAGCCAAGCACCTTGAGCGTGGCCATCTCGCGCACGCGTTCCGACACGTTCGTATTGGCGAGCGTGAACAGCACCACAAGCGCCAGACCGCCAGCGAGCGCCACGATCAGCGCCACCACCGCGCCCATGAGGTCGAATTTGAAGCTGTCGGCCATGTGCGCGCAGCTTACGGCCTTCATCACCGAACTGTCCTCTTCGAGCGATTCCGCATAGTCGGTTTGCGAAGTGTCGGAGCCGGAAAGCTTGGCGAGCATGGCGTTCCACGTCAGAGCCTCGGAATCCTCGGAACTCTTGGAATTCTTGGTGTTCTTCGCGTCTTTCGAGTCGAAAAGCTTGGCGTAGTAGGTTTCGCTTACATACACATCCGAGCCGATGAGGTTGCGATTCACCGCGCTCACCTTCGCCGTGGCCCGCACACCGTCGCCGTTGGTCAGTCGCACCTTGGAACCGGCCTTGACGCCCAGCGCGCTTGCCGCCGACTGCGCGACGATCACGCCATCGTCATCGAGTTTCAGCGAACCGGTTTTGCCGACGCCGGACGTGCCCAGCATGCCGGACGAGACCGGCTGCAACGTGACCATTTCGCCCAAATCGGACAGATGCTTTTCCGGCACCGCGACCAGCTGGATGCTTTCGCTGCCGCTGCTGCCGGCCTTGCCGCTGTCACCGTCGCCACCGCCCGAAATCGCCAGATCGCCCGATTCTATGCGCACGTCAAGCGATGACGTGACGCGCCCGTCTGACGCGACTTTCGTGCGCATCGCCGACGCGTCCGAATCGTCGGAAACCACCATCAGGTCGTACTGGTAGATGTCGCGGTATTGCTTGATGCCGAGGTCGGCGACGGTGTCGTTGATGGCCAGGCCGCAGACGATCAGCGCGGTGCAGCCGGCCACACCGCCGACCGTCATGATGAGGCGCGATTTGAAGCGGAAGATGTTGCGCGCGGTCACTTTGCCGAGGAAGCCGATGCGATTCCAGACCGGCCGAATCCGTTCCAGCAGAATGCGCGAGCCGGCGCGCGGCGCTTTCGGACGCAGCAGCGAGGCGGGCGTCTGCCGCATTTCCTGCACACACGCGTAGATGGTGGCGGCGAGCACGCCGACCACGAACAGCGCGATGCCGAGCGAGCCGTACAGCCAGTCGTATTCCAGTCGCAGGCCGGGCATCACATACATGCCTTGCAATACGACCAGCAGGAACGCAGGAATGCCAAGGAAGCCGGCGATCAGGCCGAGGCCCCCGCCGATGAGGCAGGCGAGCAGCGCGAACAGCAGGTAGCGCGACGCGACCGCCAGCCGCCCGTAGCCGAGCCCCACGTACGTGCCGATGAGCGAGCGGTCCTCTTCGACCATGCGCGCCATGGCGGTCAGGCTCATCATCACGGCCACCAGCAGGAACACAATCGGGAACGCGTTGCCGAGCGACTGGATGGAGTCGAGGTCGGATTTGAGCGCGCTGAACCCGCCGAGCGACTGCCGGTCCTGCACATACCAGCGCACTTGCGGAATGCTGGTTTTCAGCTCGTTTTCCTTGGTTTTCAGCGTATGTTCGGTACTTGCCTTCTGCTCGTTCAATTGCGATTGCGCCTGGTCGAGCTGCTGCTTGGCTTGCGTCAGTTCGGGACTAGCGGCGATGATGGTTTCACGTATTGTTTCACGCGTGGTTTCGTCAAGTTGGGGGGTAGTTGCACCTGCGGCCGCCGCCGCACCTGCGTTCGCGCCGTTTGCCGCAGCTCCCGCAGCTGCCGCGCCCGCCTGCATGCTGACGATCTGGTCGACCTGCTGGTTGAATTGCTGCCGATTCGCGTCGATTTGCGACTGCGCGTCCGCGAACTTCTTGTCGGCTTCCGCACGCGCGTCGGCGATCTTCTTGTTGCCCGCGTCGAGCAGTTCCTGCCGACGGGCCTTCTGGCGGTCGGTTTTCACGGTGCCGTCGATGCGGTCGGTCACCTGCTTGACGGTGTTTTCGTACGATTCGTCGAACGTGCTTTCGGCGGCCGCGCCCTTGACGAGCAGCGTGGCGGACGTGTAGAGGGTGCCGGTCACGCCGTCGGACGGCGCGAAGAACGTGTAGTCGGTGGTGGCGGTGGAACGGAACGAGGTCATGGCGGAGTAGCCGTCCGGGTTGCTCAGGTTCTGCGGATCGAGCACCACGCCCACGATGGTGAGCTTGGTCGGGAAGCTCGGCGCCTCGTCCGTACCGTTCGTTTCATTCGTGCCGTCCGCACCGTTCGTATCGGAAGTATCGGAAGTATCGGAGGAAGCCGATTCGGGGGTTACGGTGAGGCGGCTGCCGATACGCTTGCCCGAATCGCGAATAAATTTTCGGGTTACCGCGATTTCGCCGGCTTTCTTCGGCATGCGCCCTTCCTGCAAGTATGGCTGGTCAATGCCGTTCGTGCCGATTTCCTGCATGGTCGCCGACTTGCGGCCGTCCAAATCGAACGTCACTTCCTGCGACCGTTCCGCCTGCACTTTCGCAACACCGTTCACCTTGCGCAACGCGGCGATATCGCCATTCGACAGGCCCGCGGTGGACAGCACCTGGACGTCGTGCAGGCCCTGCGCGTCGAAAAAGCGGTCGGTGCTGCGGAACGCGTCACGGCAGCCCGCGTAAATGCCGGTGAGCACGGCCACACCGAGCAACGTGATCATGGCGATGGAAATGAATCTTTTCCACGAATGCGCCCACATTCGCAGCATGTCCTTGACGAATGCCATGTCGACCTCCGTTCGTAGCCCCTCATTCCATTGAACACCATGAAGCTTGGAAAGACGCGCCAAACCGCACATCCGCAACACGTGTCCAAATCGCGCGTTCGAATCGCACAGCAATCGCGCGAATCGAACTTCTAAACCAAACAACCCGTTAAGCAAACCAGACATTCCGGAACGAACAAACCAACACTTTGCCCGCCGCTTCCCGCTACAATCGGAAACGTTCCCTCACAAAGGGCGAATCGCAAAAAAGCAAGCAAAACAAGCACATGCAAGCGTGCAACAGCACGCAACGCAAGCAGCGAGCGCAACGCACAACGCGCAATCGCAAGGAAACAGAGAAGAGGAAATCTCCATGAGCGACGTCACCGCCGCAAAGAAGCCGCGTGGAACCGACGATGTACCGGTTCCGCCGACGCTCCGTAAATCGTTGAAAAACCGCCATATCCAGCTCATCGCGCTGGGTGGCGCCATCGGCACCGGCCTGTTCTACGGCTCCAGCGAATCCATCCAGCTGGCCGGCCCGTCCATTCTGCTCGCCTACCTCGTCGGCGGTCTCGCGATCTTCATGATCGTGCGCGCTCTGAGCGAAATGGCGGTCGAGGATCCGAAGGCTGGCGCGTTCAGCTACTACGCGACGCGCTACTGGTCACGGCGAGCGGGCTTCATTTCCGGCTGGAACTACTGGTTCAACTACGTGCTGGTGGCCATGGTGGAGCTTGCCGTGGTCGGCTCGTTCGTGAACTACTGGTTCCCGAACATTCCGAAGTGGGTGTCGGCGGCGGTGTTCCTCGTGGCCATCGCGGCACTGAATCTCATGGGCGTGAACAAGTTCGGCGAATTCGAATTCTGGTTCGCCATCATCAAAATCGTGGCCGTGCTGGCCATGATTCTCGGCGGCCTGTATGTCGTGATCGCCAACGTGCCGACCGCGTCGGGCATTCGTGCAAGCTTCGCCAACTGGTTCACCGTGGACGGCGGATTCCTGCCGCACGGCCTGATGACCCGCAACGCCGACGGCACGTGGACGGGCCTCTTGATGGCGCTCGTCGTGGTGATGTTCAGCTTCGGCGGCACCGAACTCATCGGCATCACCGCCGGCGAAACCGAGAATCCGCGCACCACCATTCCGAAGGCCACGAACGGCATCATCTGGCGTATTCTCGTCTTCTACATCTGCGCGCTCGGCGTGATCATGGCGGTGATTCCGTGGAGCAAAATCAACGGCGATTCCAGCCCGTTCGTGCAGATCTTCGATTCCGTCGGCGTGCACGCGGCCGCCGGCATCCTCAATTTCGTGTGCCTGACCGCTGTGATGAGCGTCTACAATTCCGGCCTGTACGCCAACTCCCGCATGCTGTATTCGCTGGCAAAGCAGGGCAACGCGCCGGCTTACCTGGGTAAGCTCAGCAAGAAAGGCGTGCCGGTCGGGGGTGTTATCACTTCCGCGATAATTATTGCGATTGCCGTTGTCGTCGTGTTCGTATGGCCGGAATTCGCGTTCAATTACCTGATGTCGATCGCCACGATCGCGGCTGCGATCAACTGGATCATGATCATGATCACGGAGATCAAGTTCCGTCGCATGGTTGCGGCTGGCGATGGCCCGGCCGAACTTAAGGGGCTGAAGGGCAAGGAAGCGCTCGACAAGATCGCGTTCAAGCTGCCATTCGCCAACGTGACGCCGTACGTGGTGATCGCGTTCATGCTGCTGGTCGTGGTGCTCATGTGCTTCTCCGCAAGCTACCGCATCGCCGTGATCGCCGGCGTCATTTGGCTGGCGGTGCTGTTCGCCGCCGCCCAGCTTGCGCTTGGCAAGTCCGGCAGCGAGCGTGGCGAGGACGCGGCGGTGATTGTCGACGCGGCTGCCGCAACCGCTGAGTAATCGCACAAAACACAAAACGGCCTCCTCTTCCGGCTTTTGTTACCCGAATCGGCTGGTTACGGTAACAAAAGCCGGATGGGAATGCCGTTTTTGCGATTAGACGGGGCGATTAGACCGGCGCGACCAGACCGACGGTCTCAGTCAGCGGTGCCGTCGGGGGTGACGGGCTCGGCGGACTCGACGGGGGAGGTATGGTCGGTCAGGTCCAGACGGAACGGCTGCGCGGGCAGGCCGTCGTCGTTGAACAGCGGAGCCGGACCCCAACTGCGCCAGGCGTATCGCATCGCCACCGGCTCCGGCACATCCGGAGTCGCCAGCGTAATCGTGCCGATGCTGCGGCTGTTAATCGGAATGCCGAATTCCGTAGCGTTGTAATCGACCACGTTCACTCTGGAATTGACGAGATCATCGATGTCGCAATCCACGAAAATCGCGGCGGTCGCCGGGTGGAACATACCGTCGGAACCGGCCAGTTCGAAGCCGGAACGTTCCGGCACGCGCACCAAAGTCGGCAGCTGGCCATCGAAATCATCGTCGCCGCCGCCGGTCGTGGTGCCTTCGAAATGCAGGCCGTGCGCATAGCGGAAGAACAGGCGTACGCGGCCGTTCGGGTCGCATCGGAAGCCCAACACCGTCGGGCCGTGCACCGGAACGCGATCCATGCCGTAGATTTGCCGCAGCGCGCAATTGGCAAGACGTTCGCCGGGCGTGCGCTTGTCCAGCGGGTGGATGTTGTCGTATTCGCCGCAGTCGATCGTGCAGATGGCGTACACGTTGTCTATGGACTGCGCGGCGTCCCATTGCGCCTCACGCAGCACCGGCCAGCGCATCGGATCGTCGCCGTCCGCAGCCGTCTTGCCGTCGATCCATTGCGGCAACTGCACGATGAGGAACGGTAGATTCTCGCTCCACAGCGCACGCCATTCGCCGATCATCATGCCGAGCAGCTCGCGGTAGAAACCGCAGTATTGCTCGTCTTCCTCGCCCTGATACCACAGAAAACCGGCCAGCGAATACGGCATGATACGTTCCAGCATGGCGTGGAAGGGGCCACACGGACGCCATTGCGATGTAGGGGTGAGCGGCGGCGGCCACGGGCAGGTGCCGCACTGTTCGCTCAACTCACTGCTCGTTGCGTTCGGATTGGTCTGACGCACCGTTTCCACAGCCGCGTTCCATGCGTCCATCTGCGACTGCCATTCGCTGGTTTCCAGTTCGAACTGCTGTTGCGTCTTGCCGGCGATCGCCCGCTGGTAACGCGTCAGATAGTCGCGGCCGGCATCGCTGGAATTGAGTGCGTCCTCGCTCATCCAGCAGCTGATCGACGTGCCGCCGATATAGCAGTCGACAATGCCGACCGGCAGATCGGGGTCGAGTTCGGAGCGCAGCTTGCGTGCGAAATAGTAGGCGACGGCGCTCATCACGCCACTGTTTTCCGGCGACGATTCCTGCCAGCTCGACGCATTTTCCGCATTGCGATTGATTACACCGGTTTTGGGCACATTGTAGAAACGCAGCAGCGGATCGGCGCAATCCTCAAGTGCTTCGTCGGCATGCTCGCTGTTACGCAACTCAAGTTCCATATTGCTTTGGCCGCCGGCGAGCCACACTTCGCCGATAAGCACGTCGTCGAATTCGATGGCATCATTGCCCGCGACGATACGAAGCGTGTACGGACCGCCTTCCGGTTGCGCGGGCAGCATCACGCGCCACTGCGAAAAGCCGTTGACCACGTTCTGCGAAGAATAAGCATGTTCCTGCGCGATCAGGGAGCCGTCAAAGTCGTGTATTTCCGCCACAACCTCCATACCGGCGCAATCGGCAGCCAATGCGCCGAACACCGCAATGGGCTTGTTGCGTTGCAATACCATGTGCGAGCCGAAAATCGCGGCGACATGCAGCACGCCCGAGACATTACGCTCCTCCACCTGCTCCATCTGCGCCGTCATTTCGGAACCAGGCGCAATCCCCGTCGCAGTGACCATTGCTTCAGCTTCCTCATCAAACAATCCTACGTGCCTATCCTAAGCCACTTTCCTACCAAAATGCATGAAGCGTCACCTAAATAAGCACATGCTTGCCCACACAAACGTCATTTTCAGCGATCGAAACGTCGCTTCGGTAGGGGCTTAATCGCAATTCCCAACGGAAACAACATTCCAACGGCCCGAAACGTCGCTTCCGTAGGGGTTTCGCAGGAAAGGTATCACGATTGCGCCGCGACGAATTTTTTACGATTTCGCGGCTCACTTTGTGGACTGGATACGTACCAAAACGGCCGCTCCGGTAGGATGGACCCCAGTTTGCAGGACAAAATCCATGCACGAAACCACGAATTTCATCTGCGAATGGTAGAAACCCGAACGCTTTCCAAGCGTTCACCCCACTACACAAAAGGAGTGCCAAGTACAATGGCTGCACAAATTTGGTATGAGAACGATGGAGATCTCTCGGTCCTCGAAGGCAAGAAGGTTGCCATCATCGGTTACGGTTCCCAGGGCCACGCCCATGCGCTGAACCTGCGCGATTCCGGCGTCGACGTCGTCGTCGGCCTGCGCCCGACCTCCAAGTCTGTCGAGCACGCCAAGGAGCAGGGTCTGGAAGTCAAGTCCGTTCCGGAAGCCGCCGCCGAGGCCGACATCATCATGATTCTGGCTCCCGATCAGTACCAGCGCACCATCTGGGCCAACGACATCGAACCGAACATCAAGCCGGGCGCCGCCGTCGCCTTCGCTCATGGCTTCAACATCCACTACGGCTACATCAAGCCGACCGAGGACCACCCGGTCTTCATGGTCGCCCCGAAGGGCCCGGGCCACATCGTGCGTCGTGAGTACGCCAACGGCCGTGGCGTCCCGGTCGTCGTGGCTGTCGAACAGGATCCGCGCGGCGACGCTTGGGACATCACCCTGGCTTACGCCAAGGCTCTGGGCGCGCTGCGTGCAGGCGCCATCAAGACCACTTTCACCGAGGAGACCGAGACCGATCTGTTCGGCGAGCAGAACGTGCTCATGGGCGGCGTGAACAAGCTCGTCGAGATGGGCTTCGAGGTCCTCACTGACGCTGGCTACCAGCCGGAGATCGCCTACTTCGAGGTGTGCCACGAGCTGAAGATGCTCGTCGACCTGATGAACGAAGGCGGCCTGAACAAGGCCCGTTGGTCCTGCTCCGACACCGCTCAGTACGGCGATTACACCAACACCGTCATCAACGAAGACTGCCGCAAGCGCATGCAGTACCATCTGAGCCGCATCCAGGACGGCTCCTTCGCCAAGGAGTTCATCGACGATCAGGATGCTGGCGCTCCGAAGTTCAAGCAGCTGCAGGAAGAATACGGCAACGTGCGTATCGAGAGCGTTGGCCCGAAGCTGCGCGCCATGTTCTCTTGGAACAACGGCAAGGATGACGACGCTGACATGGCCACTTTCACCGGCAAGATCGCCCGTGGCTGAGTAACGTCTCGCATTCATTGCGATTAATCGCATTAACTGCGATTGAAGGCCGCCGCCCAAGTTGGGTGGCGGCCTTTCGTTATGCCGGAACGTACGCAACCGTCGCACGCACGACAATATGCAAAAAGCGCCGTCCGCACGAAGCGGGCGACGCTTTCTAATTCGCTAAATAGCTTATGCAGCTAGCGAAGCAATCTCACTGAACCTGGGTACGAGCGATCTTGCCGTTGAAGGACTCGGCCATATCGGCATCGGCGTCCACCTGGTTGTTCCAGGAGAACATGGCGCGCAGCTTCGGGCCAACGGTCTCCAGGTGCGGGTGGCTGTACTCTTCCTGCAGCTTCTTGAACTTCGGAGCGCCAGCGGCCTGGTCATCCATGAACTCCTTGGCGAAGGAGCCGTCCTGGATGCGCTTGAGCTGGTACTGCATGCGCTTCTTGGTCTCCTCGGTGATGACCGTGGAGGTGTAGTCGCCGTACTGGGCGGTGTCGGAGCAGGACCAACGGGCCTTGTTCAGGCCACCCTCGTTGGCCAGGTCGACCAGCATCTTCAGCTCGTGGAACACCTCGAAGTAGGCGATCTCCGGCTGGTAGC
>ENA-ORUB01001199-ORUB01001199.1-human-gut-metagenome-genome-assembly--contig:-NODE-1199-length-29602-cov-6.515924_pt1 | contig 29602 bp, 23 predicted proteins | sample MGYA00241918_ERZ509200 | MGnify/ENA primary metagenome ERZ509200 (study PRJEB26280, sample SAMEA2338853) | human gut metagenome | biome: human gut; feature: human-associated habitat; material: faeces... | reverse complement strand
GAAAGTACTTGACAGGATACGGATGTATAAGATATATTTAATGTGCAGTTTTGAATGAGTAGTGAATAATTGTTATTTAAGAGGCTTTAAAGCCTCTTTTTTATTATCATCAATTTATATATTATGTAGATATTATATAGATTAGAAAGTTTTAATAATATTGTTATATACAATAATATCAGTATTTAAACATCAGCATTTAAATATAAGTATTCAAGTAGATAATATATTGGACAATATTCATATTTTGCATAATTATATGTAATAGCAATTGAAATTATGTATGTGATTTGTTATAATATTCCAATAAAAGTACGGGATTTATGGAGGATAAAACTATATGGAAACTAATATATTAATGGAAAGTGGTACTAATGAATTAGAGGTGCTTGAATTCATAGTTGGAGGGAATCATTATGGAATTAATGTCGCTAAGATTAAAGAGATAGTTCCATATAGCAAGGTTACACCAGTACCTAATTCACATCCTTGTGTAGAAGGTGTGTTTATGCCAAGAGATTTAATGATAACAATAGTTGATTTAGCTAAGGTTATTAAGTGTGCACCTTCTAAAGATATTACAAAGGATATGTTTATTATCACTAATTTTAATAAGCTTAATGTTGCATTTCATGTGGCATCGGTTGTTGGAATACATAGAGTATCCTGGACAGATATTATTAAGCCAGACAGCACAATAAGCAGTGCTGACAGCGGAATTGCAACAGGTGTTGTTAAGATTAATGGACAGTTAATTATCATTCTTGACTTTGAGAGAATTGTATCAGATATAAGTCCAGAGACAGGATTAAAAGTATCAGATATTGAAAAGCTTGAAGGAAGAACTAAGAATGAAGCACATATTGTAATTGCAGAGGATTCTCCATTACTTATGAAGCTTATTTCAGACTCACTTATTAAGTCAGGATATGATAATCTTACATTATGTGCTAATGGACAGGAGGCCTGGGAGAATCTTGTTGCTCTGAAGGATTCAGAAGATGCACAGATGGATGTAGCTTGTGTTATAACTGATTTAGAGATGCCATTAATGGATGGACACAGATTGACAAAGCTTATCAAGACAGATGATAAATTAAAGAATATACCAGTTGTTATATTCTCATCATTAATTAATGACCAGATGAGAGCTAAGGGAGAAGCATTAGGAGCTGATGTACAGTTATCTAAGCCAGAGATTGGATTGTTAGTTAATGAGATTGATAAACTTCTCAGATAATATTATTTATGTTATTATGGTGTTATCTATATAATGATAGCACCATAATTTATTGTTAAGGCTGTGAGGATAGATATGGAATATACATTACAAGATTACTGTAATAGAATTAGAGAAGATGTTAAAGATTATGATTATATATTAATAGGTCTTGGTGATGAAGCACTTAATAATAATGATGGTAATCTTATAGATATGCTTAATAAGTTTGGTGAACTTCTTGATAAGAATAATTATTTTATTATATCGTCTACCAAGCATAATTATCTAGGTGAATCAACAATAAATCCCAAAAGAATGGTTTGTCCATATATTAATGAAGATGAGAAACAGTGGGATTTCTACAACAAATGGTTATCAGCGACATTGGCTAAGAAGCTGCTTGTTATTGAGATAGGGGAAGGATTTAACAATCCTAATCTTATAAGGTGGCCATTTGAGAGAATTGTTATGATTAATGATAAAGCACATTTTTACAGGGTACATAGTACGTTTTATCAGATACCTAAAGAAATAGCAGACAAAGCTTGTACAATGAAGATTAACTCATATGAAGTATTGAAAGAGTTAGTTAATGTTGTTAATTAATATTCTTTATGGTAGAATTTTATTTATAATTTTACGAAGGTGGTGGAATTGTGGCAGAGAATGAAGAGGATTACCTTGATGGCTTATTGAAATCATTATCTGAAGATGAGAATGCACAATCAGAGAATAAGGATGAAGAGGAAGAACAGATCAAAGAGCAGGTAAGGGAAGCCTTTGAAAAGTCTAATGAGAAGAGTACTAAATTTGAAAATATATATGATGATGAGGATGGAAATCTTAATGACGATAATATAGAAGATTTATTAAAAGATGTTATGACAGTTCCTCGTCATATGGCGGCTTCAGATACGGAGGAAACATTTATAACTGATGATACAGTATCAGAATTAACTCCGGAGGAAGTTGCTAAGAAGGCACAGGAAGCAGATAAGCAGACAGAAGCAGATGATACATCTAAGGATAAGCAGGCAGATGAAGCTATTGATAAGATGTTAGACGACACTCCAGTTGATGAAGCTGCTGGTACTAATCTTGATAAGAACGATGAGCTTATGGATGATATGGGTTTATCAGATACCGAAAAAGACCGTCTTGCAAGTATGAATTTGGATGATCTTATAGGTGAGATGAATGATAATGCAGATGAATCATCTATGAATGAGCTTCTTAAAGAGAACGGTAAGCAGTCAGAAGATGAGGTATCTGTTGAGGATAAATCAGTAGCTAATGCTTCTTTAGACAATGTAGATAATGGTGCAGATGCATCTTCAGATAGCACATCTGATGATAATGGCACAGAAGCAGCTAATAAAGCCAGTGTGCAGAATAAAGCTTCAAGTGCCGATAAAGCACAGGCTGATAAAGCTTCTATGAAAAAGAAGCACAATAAAAAGCAAAAGAAAAAAGATAAAAAAGGTATTTTTTCTGTTATAAAAGACATTTTCTTTGAAAGTATTGAAGATGATCTTAATGAAGCAAATGTGTCAACAGGCGATGGAGAATTGCTTGAAAAGGCTGTTGATAATGCAATAACTGCTAAGACTAACACAGTGGATGATGGAAAAGAGCAGGATGAGAATGAGAAGCTCATTGATGAGGTATTTCATGGTAAAGCTAATCTTGACCAGCCAGAAGCACCTAAGAAGGGCTTAATTGCTAAGATTAAGTATAGGTATCAGCAGTTTAAGATTAGGCAGGAAAAAGAAGGTAAGCTTGAAGAAGAACAGGAACAAATAGAAAATCAGCAGAAGGCTGAGGCTAAGGAAGCCAAAAAGGCTCAGGCTGAGGAGAAGAAGAAACAGGCTGCAGCTAAGAAAGAAGAAAAGAAAAAGCAGGCTAAACAGGCAAAAGATAAGAAGCCTAAGAAAGAAAAGAAACCTAAAAAAGTTAAAGTTAAAGAACCACCTAAACCAGGTGATATTCTTAAGATTAAACCAAAATCAATCATTTTATTTATATTACTTATAGCAGGAATTATTATGCTTATACAGGTATTTGGCTATAGTATCAATTACAACAGTAAAGTAAATGCGGCTAAAGATTACTTTATCAATGGCGAATACGAGAAAGCTTATAATAGTTTAAGTGGTATGAACCTTTCAGGTAATGAAGAGACAATATATAACCAGTCAAAGGTTGTTATGTATGTTCAAAGACAATATGAGTCATATCTTAATTACAGAAAGATGAATATGAATACAGAGGCAATTAATGCTCTTATAAAGGGTGTTGACAGATATCAGACATACAGGGCTGAAGGTAAAGAATTAGGCGTAGATGATAAGATGAAGGAAAGCTATGATAAGATTATCAATGCACTTAAGGATACATATAAGATATCAGAGACAGAAGCTATATCTTTAGCAGATATGTCTAATAGCGATTTTGTTACTTATTATTACAAGATAGAAGCATATGGAGAGGCAGTAAAATGATAGCGATTATTGACTATGATGCAGGCAATCTTAAGAGTGTTGAGAAAGCGTTAATAGCACTCGGTGAAGAAGTTATAGTATCCAGAGACCCAAGTGAGATACTTCAGGCAGATAAAGTTATTCTTCCTGGAGTAGGTTCATTTGGTGATGCGATGAACAATCTGGATCGTTTTGGACTTGTAGATACAATTAAAAATGTTGTAGCTAAGGATACACCATTTCTTGGAATATGCCTTGGACTTCAGCTTTTATTCAAGGAAAGCGAAGAGACACCAGGAGCTGAAGGTCTTAACCTTCTTCCAGGAAAGATATTTAAAATTCCAGCTAAGGAAGGCTTTAAGATACCACATATGGGCTGGAATTCCTTAAATGTTAAGGATAATGCGAGATTGTTTGCAGGAATCAATGCTAATCCATATGTATATTTTGTACATTCATATTATCTAAAAGCTGATAATGATGATATTGTAGCAGCGTCTACTGAATATTCAACACATATTCATGCTTCAGTAGAAAAAGGTAATCTTTTTGCGTGTCAGTTCCACCCAGAAAAGAGTAGTGAAACAGGCTTAAGAATACTTAAAAATTTTGCTGAATTATAGAATGGAGAATGTAATATGTTTACTAAAAGAATTATACCATGCCTTGACTGCAAAGATGGACGAGTAGTAAAAGGTACTAATTTTGTTGATTTAAAGGATGCTGGAGATCCAGTTGAAGTTGCCGCAATGTATGACAAATCAGGAGCTGATGAGCTTGTATTTCTTGATATAACAGCTTCAAGTGACGGAAGAAATACAACTGTTGATTTAGTAAGAAAAGTTGCTGAAAAAGTATTTATTCCATTCACTGTAGGCGGAGGAATACGAACAGTAGATGATTTTAAGGTGCTTTTAAGAGAAGGTGCTGATAAGATATCTATTAATTCAGCGGCAATTATGGATCCAACACTTATATCAAGGGCGGCTGATAAGTTCGGCAGTCAATGTGTGGTTGTTGCAATAGATGCCAAAAGACAGGAAGATGGTCATTGGAGCATTTATAAGAATGGTGGAAGAGTTGATATGAATATTGATGCTGTTGAGTGGGCTGTTAAGGCAGAACAGCTTGGAGCAGGAGAGATACTTCTTACAAGTATGGACTGTGATGGGACTAAAGCAGGATACGATATTGAACTTACAAGAGAGGTTGCCTCTAATGTATCAATTCCAGTTATAGCCTCAGGCGGGGCTGGCAATATGGAGCATTTTTATGATGCTTTTACAGAAGGTATGGCAGATGCTGCATTAGCTGCTTCTTTATTCCATTATAAAGAGATGGAGATAAATGATTTAAAGCAGTATTTATCTGATAAGGGAATACCTATAAGATTAGTTAAGTAGATATTGGAGGGTGTTATTATGTCAATGATAACTAATGATTGGAAAGATGCTTTAAGTGATGAATTTAAGAAAGATTATTACAAAAAGTTGTATACATTTGTAAAAGACGAATATAGCAGATGTGTTGTCTATCCTCCAGCAGACGATATTTTTAATGCATTTCATTTTACACCTTTAAAAGATGTTAAAGTGCTCATATTAGGACAAGACCCATATCACGAGGTAAATCAGGCACATGGGCTTAGTTTTTCGGTTCTTCCGGGCAATCCTATTCCTAAGTCACTACAGAATATATATAAAGAATTACACGATGACTGTGGCTGTTATTATCCTAATAATGGCTACCTTAAAAAATGGGCTGATCAAGGCGTACTATTGTTAAATACAGTATTAACAGTAAGAGCTCATAATGCTAATTCACATCAGGGAATGGGCTGGGAACAGTTCACTGATTCAGTTATCAATGCGGTTAATATGCAGGACAGACCGATAGTATATATGCTCTGGGGTTCACCAGCACAGAGAAAGATACCTATGCTTACCAATCCTAAGCATCTTATATTAAAGTGTCCACACCCTAGTCCTTTATCAGCATATAGAGGATTTTTTGGATGCAGGCATTTCAGCCAATGTAACGAATTCCTTGAAAGCCATGGAGTTGAGCCTATTGACTGGCAGATAGAGAATATCTGATATTATGAATATTTTAAAATAAATAAAAAGCAGCGTTGATTGACAACACTTAATAGTAGATTGTCAATCAACGCTGCTTTTTGCTTAGAAAATAAAACTACGGAAGAAATGTCTATTCATCAAAATCTTCTTCTGAACCTGCAACAGCTCCTATTACAGCAATAATTACTACAACTGCAAATATAGCAACTGCAACACCGATAATTGGTCCTAAAAATAATAAAAAGTTCATATTACCGACCTCCATTTATTAGTATTATACACTTGAAATTATTTAATTTCAATATATTGAAATTAAATATTTCAGCATATTTATTATATACAGATGTTTCTATAACACATATGTATACAATAAATATGCAACACTCAGCCTTTTATATAAGTTCACGATAATAAATCTGATTTAGCAAACATCAGACATTAAAGGTTCTTGTTAGCAGTAGCAAGCATAAGCTTAATTCTGTTAAGCTGGTTAACTTCTGATGCACCTGGGTCATAATCCACGGCGATTATGTTAGCTTCAGGGAATGCTGCACGTAATTCTTTGATTACGCCCTTACCAACAATGTGGTTAGGAAGGCAGGCAAATGGCTGACAGCATACAATATTTCCAGCACCGTTATGAATAAGCTCAATCATTTCACCAGTAAGAAGCCAGCCTTCACCAGTCTGGTTACCAAGTGACACAAGGTCTTTGGCAAGAGCAGCAGTTTCTTTAATTGAAGATGGAGCATCAAACCTCTTGCTCTGTGCTAATGCTTCGTTACCAGCTTTTCTGAACCACTCAAGCAATTTAATTACCACGTTATTGATAAATGCTGACTTAGATGAAGCACCAAGGTACTTGTGTTTGAAGTTAGCATTTTCTGCACAATAAAGAAGAAATCCCATAAGATCTGGAACAACAGCTTCAGCACCTTCAGCTTCCAATAAATCTACAAGATAATTGTTAGCGGCGGGAAGAAATTTAACAAGAATTTCTCCAACAACACCAACTCTAGGTTTTTTAATATCAAGAAGTTCAATATTATCAAAATCGTGAACTATATCACGCAGATTTTTATTGAAGTCTTTCATTCTTACTTTGTCAGAAGTAAGCTGCTTTATACATATCTCTTTCCAATGTTCGTGAAGGGCGTTAACAGAGCCTTTTTCCTTCTCATAAGGTCTTGTTCTGTATACAACATTCATAAATACATCACCGTATTCAATAGCCATCATAGCTTTCTTTAACATAGGCAGATCATACTTAAAGCCTGAGTTAGACTCTAGTCCTTGTGCACTTAAAGAAATAACTGGTATGTATGCAAGATTAGCTTTCTCAAGAGCACGTCTTATAAATCCAATATAGTTAGAAGCACGACAGCCACCACCAGTCTGCGTAATTATAATGGCAGTCTTGCTTAAATCATATTTACCGGAAAGAACCGCGTTCATAATCTGTCCGACAACCATTAAAGAAGGGTAGCAGGCATCATTATTAACATATTTAAGTCCCATATCTACAGACGATTTATTATCATTGGCAAGAACTTCGAAGTTATATCCACACGAATTAAGAGCAGGTTCAAGCAGGTCAAAATGTATTGGTGACATCTGAGGGCAGAGAATAGTGTAATTCTTTCTCATCTCAGGTGTGAATTCAACACGCTTGTATGCACTTGAAACTAACTGTCGCTGGTAATTTTTCTTGTCCCTTACTTTAAGTGCAGCAATAAGTGATCTGACACGTATTCTTGCAGCACCAAGGTTATTAACCTCATCAATTTTAAGAACTGTATATATTTTGCCAGACTTAGTAAGAATATCATTAACGGCATCTGTAGTAACTGCATCAAGTCCACAGCCGAATGAATTAAGCTGTATAAGATCAAGATTATCCTGAGTCTTGACATAGCTTGCTGCGGCATACAGACGTGAGTGGTACATCCACTGGTCCATAACAATAAGTGGTCTTTCAACATTGCCAAGGTGGGCAACGCTGTCCTCAGTAAGAACGGCTATTCCATATGAGTTGATAAGTTCTGGAATACCATGGTTAATCTCGGGGTCAATATGGTAAGGTCTTCCAGCGAGTACAATACCACGTTTGTTATTTTCTTTAAGGTATTTAATAACTTCTTCACCTTTATTATGCATATCAGTTCTTGACTGCATCAGTTCTTCCCACGCATCGTGAACAGCAGCCTTGATTTCTGGTGCGGGAATTAAAGGAAATTCTGCTTTAAGTCGTTTGGCAAGAATTTCTTCACTTTCAAATGAGAGGAAAGGATTTCTGAAATCTATATTTTCTGTCTTTAATTCTTCAACGTTGTTCTTAATATTTTCTGCATAAGAAGTTACAATAGGGCAGTTATAGTGGTTATTAGTGTTATCAATCTCTTTATGTTCATAAGGAACACAAGGGTAGAATATGAATTTAATGCCTTTCTTGATAAGCCAGCTTATATGTCCGTGTGCAAGCTTGGCTGGGTAACACTCAGACTCAGAAGGTATTGATTCAATACCTAATTCATAAATCTTTCTTGTGGATTGAGGCGAAAGAACTACACGGTATCCAAGCTTAGTAAAGAATGTGAACCAGAAAGGATAGTTCTCATACATATTAAGTACTCTAGGAATACCAACAGTTCCACGCACTGCAAGGTCAGCGGATAATGGTTCATAATCAAAAAGTCTATGGAATTTATAATCAAAAAGGTTAGGAAGATGTTCTTTATTTCGTTCTTTTCCAAGACCTCTTTCACATCTGTTACCAGTTATAAACTGCCTGCCACCAGAGAACTTATTAATAGTAAGGTGACAACTGTTAGTACAACCCTTACATCTTGTAAGGGTTGTTTCATATGTAAGACGGTTGATCTTATCTATTGAAAGCATTGATGATTCAGATATGCCGTCATATCTTTCCCTTGCGATAAGAGCAGCTCCGAATGCTCCCATAATACCAGCAATATCAGGTCTTATGGCATCAACACCTGTAATCTTTTCAAAACTTCTTAATACTGCATCATTATAGAAAGTACCACCCTGTACAACAATGTGCTTTCCAAGGTCGTTAGGGTCAGCAATCTTAATAACTTTATATAAAGCATTTTTGATAACTGAATAAGCAAGACCGGCAGAAATATCAGCGACTTCCGCACCTTCTTTCTGAGCCTGCTTGACTTTAGAGTTCATAAATACTGTACATCTTGTACCTAAATCAATAGGGTGCTCGGCAAAAAGTGCAGCTTTGGCAAAGTCCTGAACAGAGTAGTTAAGCGACTTTGCAAATGTTTCGATAAATGAACCACATCCTGAAGAACAGGCTTCATTAAGCTGGACAGAATCAACTGTCTGGTTCTTTATTTTAATACACTTCATATCCTGTCCGCCGATATCTATAATACAGTCAACCTCAGGGTCAAAGAATGCAGCAGCATAGAAGTGGGACACAGTTTCAACTTCACCTTCATCAAGCATAAGTGCTGACTTGATAAGAGCCTCACCATAACCTGTTGAACAGGCCTGCACAATCTTAGCCTTAGGTGAAAGCTTTGTATAAATGTCTTTAACAGCCTTGATTGTAGTATCAAGAGGAGAGCCGTTGTTGCTTGAGTAAAATGAGTATAATAAATTACCATCTTCATCTACTAAAGCAGCTTTAGTTGTTGTAGAGCCTGCATCAATACCAAGGTAGCAGTTACCTTCATAAGTGCTTATATCAGCAGTCTTTACATGATGTGCATTATGTCTTTTAGTGAAATCATCATAAGCTAACTGATTGGCAAAAAGTGGTTCCATACGTTCAACTTCAAATTCAAGCTTGATTTTGCCTGAAAGTCTTTTGATAATATCTGCAACATTTACACATACATTTTCATCATAATTCATAGCAGAGCCAACTGCCGCAAACAAATGAGAGTGGTCAGGTGCTATAACCTGTTCAGGTGTTAAGCTTAATGTGCGGATAAATGCCTGCTTAAGTTCTGATAAGAAATGAAGCGGACCACCAAGAAATGCCACATTGCCACGGATAGGCTTGCCACACGCAAGACCAGAGATTGTCTGGTTGACAACAGCCTGAAAAATAGAAGCTGATAAATCTTCCTTAGTAGCACCCTCGTTAATTAGAGGCTGTATGTCTGATTTGGCAAATACACCACATCTTGCGGCAATAGGGTATATTGACTTGTAATTCTTGGCGTACTCATTAAGACCAGAAGCATCTGTCTGTAAAAGTGAAGCCATCTGGTCGATGAAAGAACCTGTACCACCTGCACATATACCATTCATACGCTGGTCGATACCATTAGTAAAATATATAATCTTGGCATCTTCACCACCAAGTTCTATTGCAACATCACACTGAGGCGCATAATCCTGAAGTGCTGTAGATACAGCGACAACTTCCTGTGTAAATGGTACTTCAAGATGCTTGGCAAGTGTAAGTCCGCCAGAACCTGTGATAACAGGGTATATTTCAAATTCACCTAACTGAGCGACAGCCTTTTCAAGAAGAGATTGTAAGGTCTCCTGAATATTAGCAAAATGTCTTTCGTAGTCAGAAAATAAAATATTATTATTATCATCAAGAATAGCGATCTTTACTGTTGTAGAGCCAATATCAATACCTAATCTGTATTTGTTCATAGTCATTACGGCAGAGCCGACCTCCTTGTTAATTATATTGTGTCGAAAAATATATAATAAAATCGAAAAGTTACAATCCGACATATTATATAAGAAATGACACAGAAATTCAACACTTGTTAGAACATTGTTTATATAAAATTAATAATACTATTATTGTTATATAATTGACAAACATAGGTTTTGTTTTTATACTTTTATTATTAAATCGCTTTAAATATACATAATTTAATAATGTGGGAATTATTCCTGCGGAAATGAGGAGTTTAATGGATTGGTTTCAGAAACTAGAAAGAAAGTATTCTAAATATGCAATACAGAATTTAATGATGTATATTATTGTGTTATATGCTGTAGGTTTTGTATTCGAGGTGTTTGCACCTGGGGTTTACAGCACATATCTTTCATTGGATTTTGCATATATATTTAAGGGACAGATATGGCGGCTTGTAACATTTATTATACAGCCACCATCAACAAGCATAATATTTGTATTCTTTTCACTTTATTTCTATTATCTTATAGGAACAGTGTTAGAGAATATATGGGGGTCATTTAAGTTTAATGTGTATTTCTTCTCTGGAGTAATACTTAATATAATTGCGGCTCTTATAATATATCTTATATTTGGCATAAGTTTTAATATGAGCACACATTATATTAACCTTGCTTTATTTATGGCTTTTGCTATGGAACAGCCGGATATGGAAGTGTTGTTGTTCTTTGTAATACCGATCAAGATTAAATGGATGGCACTCCTTGATGGAATAGTATTTGCAATAATTATTCTTGGAGGCTTTATTGTTCCAACAATTGCAGTAAGCGGAGTGAACTTTGGCTGGACTATGTGGAAAGGTTTATACAATGCAGGACTTCTGTCAGGAAGCGGAATGGGATGTTATGCCAATGCGATTGCAGCTTTAGTGTCTATGATTAACTTTATAATATTCATTACAGTGTCTAAGAGAAGACCTTTTAAGACTTCTACACAGAAGAATTATAATAAGGCTATGCATACAGCAGGAAAAGCACAGAAGAATAATGGCAGCAGACAGAGCTTTAATGAAACATTTTATAATGCCAATAGTGAAAAGACAACATGGCAGGGGGCTAATAAGCCATACAGACCTGCTAATGGAACACCTAAGCACAAATGTGCTGTGTGTGGAAGAACGGAATTAGACGATGAAAATCTTGTGTTCAGATTCTGCTCAAAATGTGCTGGCAATTATGAATATTGTAATGAACATTTATATACACATATTCATATTGGCAAAACACAATAATATATGGTAATATGATGGTATATATTATTAATAACACTTAATTATCATAACAATTTCAGAATGGGTATTGCTATTTTATGTGTTATTAAGTATAATTTGTTGGATTGTTTTGAATTTAATTTATTTTATTTACTTGGAGGTTATAATGAAAAAGACTAAGGTTATATGTACTATGGGTCCTAACACTAATGATAGAGAGCTTATTAAGCAGCTTGCACTTAGTGGTATGGATATTGCAAGATTTAATTTCTCACATGGTGACCATGAAGAACAGGCAGGCCGTTTTGCATTAGTTAAGAGCGTAAGGGAAGAGATTAACAAGCCTATAGCTACACTTCTTGATACAAAAGGACCAGAAATCAGAACTGGTGTGCTTAAGGATGACAAGAAGGTTACACTTAAGGAAGGTCAGAAGTTCACACTTACAACAAGAGATATTGTAGGTGATGATACTATTGATATGATTACTTATGCAGGTCTTCCAGCAGATGTAGCTAATGGTAATACTATTCTTATTGATGATGGTCTTATTGAGCTTAGAGTAGAAGAGGTAGTCGATGGTACGGATATCGTATGTACAGTAATCAATGGTGGTGAACTTGGTTCTAAGAAGGGTGTTAATGTACCTAACGTAAGCATTAAGCTTCCAGGTATTACAGATAAAGATAAAGATGATATTATATTTGGTATTGAACAGGGATTTGATTTTATTGCAGCTTCATTCGTAAGAAATGCAGCTTGTATTCAGGAAATCAAGCAGCTCTTATGGGAGCATGGTGCTGATATTCCGGTTATCGCTAAGATTGAGAATGCAGAGGGTATTGAAAATCTTGATGAAATTATCAAAGTTGCTGATGGAATTATGGTTGCCAGAGGTGATATGGGTGTAGAGATTCCAGCAGAAGATGTTCCTCATTACCAGAAGGAAATTATCAAGAAGTGTAACGCAACATATAAGCCGGTTATTACAGCTACACAGATGTTAGATTCTATGATTAGAAATCCACGTCCTACAAGAGCCGAGGTTACTGACGTTGCTAACGCTATCTATGATGGTACAGACGTGGTTATGCTCTCAGGTGAAACAGCTAATGGTAAGTATCCACTTGAAGCATTAAAGATGATGGTTAAGATTGCTGAAAGAACAGAGCAGGATATCAAGGGAAGATCTGCAGATATCGCTAAGGTTCACAGCAAGAGAAGCATTTCAAGTGCTGTATGTAACGCAACAGTTCAGACTGCTGATAACCTTAATGCAAAGGCTATTGTATGCCCAACAATTTCAGGATTCACAGCAAGACTTACATCTAAATTAAAGCCAAATGCAGAAATTATCGGCTGCTCACCATATGATAATGTTCTTAGAAAGATGCAGATTTATTGGGGAGTAAGACCATTAAAGACAGCTACAGAGACTTCAACAGATAAGATTATTGAGCACGCTTTAGTTGTATCTGAGCAGGCTGGATATGTAGAAGAAGGAGATACAGTTATCGTATCTGCCGGTATCGCTACAACATCTGATCCATCAGCTAAGAGAGGTCTTACTAATACAATGAGAGTTGTTACACTCTAATATTATAGCTGGTATAAGATATTTCAGATAGTTATATAAGCCCACAAAACCTTGTGAAATTGGTTTTGTGGGCTTGTTTTAAGTTGGTTAGAACACTACATAATTGAAAATATAAAAATTGAATGATATAATAATCGAAAAATAAATATACGTAATTATATATATGCAATGGGAGTGATGTAGATGAGTTTTTGAAACCAATTAAGGAGGTTAGAATAGAATATGCAGCTTGATATTAAAAAAATAGCAGAATAGTTTGATAATAACATAGGTGTATATTAAAGGATTTGAATATGAGCATAAAAAAGATATTGATATGGCTCCCAGCCATTGTTATGGCAATGATTATATTTGGCTTTTCAAAGCAGGATGGGGAAGAGTCATCAGGGCTAAGCTATAAGGCGGCGGATATTATACTTACAGTGTGTGATAAGGCTGGAATTATAGATTGTAATGAGAATAACAGGGAAAGTATGATAGAGGCGGTGCAGTTTCCAATAAGAAAAGCTGCACATATGACAGAATATGCAATTTTTTCAATATTTGTAATGATTGCACTTATAGTTGATGGGATTAAGGGTGTAAGGATTCCTGTCATATCAGCAGTTATAGCAATAGCATTTGCAGCAACAGATGAGTTTCACCAGACATTCGTGCCAGGTCGGTATGGTTGTGTGTTAGATGTGTTGATAGATGCGGCAGGGAGCATAATAGGACTTATTATAGTATATATTATATATAAAAATGTGTGCAAACATAAAGACGAAAAATGCTATAATATTAATTGATAAAGATATAATGAGTGCGAAAGCACTCATCTTAAAAGTTCCTAACGGAACTTTGTATGTGCTGAAAAGCGGCACAAGAATAAAGATATAATGAGTGCAAAAATATGATATAACGCTTGCAAAATTAGCAACTATATGGTATAAGCTTTAGTAGACATATGATAATCAGGTGTCGAATATCAGAATATAATATTTTATTATGCAATTTTCATAATAAGTTGTATGAGGTTGACAGTAAGATTATCATCTATATTAATATAATGCGATGATGGAAACAAGTAGGCATAGCAGTAAGCAACAGAAAGCAGCCGGCTGATGAGAGGCACAGTGGATAGTTATTCTGAATACATTCCGTAGCAGCAAACTGAAAGGCATATAGTGCTTAGTAGGGGCGACGTGGGATACACGTTACAGTATCAAGGATCATAAGACCCGTTAAGGTGAACAGTGTGAGCTGTTTATGAATAAAGGTGGTAACACGGAGCATATGCTTTCGTCCTTTAACAAGGATGAAAGATATGCTCTTTTTTGTTATTAACAGGGTTATGTATCATTTATCAAATAATAACGTAATAGGAACAGGAGAACAGAAATGGCAGAAATGACAGTTTATGACGAGTTAGTTGCAAGAGGATTAATTGCACAGGTAACAGATGAAGAATTAATTAAGAATTTAATTAATAATGGAAAGGCTACATTCTATATTGGTTTTGATCCAACAGCAGACAGTCTTCATGTAGGACATTTTATGGCACTCTGCTTTATGAAAAGACTTCAGATGGCAGGCAATAAGCCTATCGCATTAGTCGGTGGCGGAACAGGTATGATTGGTGACCCATCAGGTAAGACAGATATGAGAAAAATGCTTACACCGGAGCAGATTGAGCATAACTGTGAGTGCTTTAAGAAGCAGATGAGCAAGTTCATCGATTTTTCAGATGATAAGGCTTTATTTGTAAATAATGCAGACTGGCTTTTGAAGCTTAACTATGTTGACCTTTTAAGAGAAGTCGGTGCGTGCTTCTCAGTTAATAATATGTTAAGAGCTGAGTGCTACAAGCAGAGAATGGAGAGAGGTCTTACATTCCTTGAATTTAACTATATGATTATGCAGAGTTACGATTTCTATATGTTATACCAGAAATACGGTTGTAATCTTCAGTTTGGTGGAGATGACCAGTGGAGCAATATGCTTGGGGGTACAGAACTTATCAGAAGGAAGCTTGGTAAGGACGCTTCAGCTATGACGATCACACTTCTTCTTAATTCAGAGGGTAAGAAGATGGGTAAGACAGTAAGCGGTGCTGTATGGCTTGATCCAGAAAAGACTTCTCCATATGAGTTCTACCAGTATTGGAGAAATGTAGCTGATGCAGATGTATTAAAGTGCATCCGTATGCTTACATTTTTACCACTTGAGCAGATTGATGAAATGGATAAGTGGGAAGGTGCACAGCTTAATAGAGCTAAGGAAATACTTGCATTTGAACTTACTAAGATGGTTCATGGTGAGGAAGAAGCTAAGAAGGCAGAAGAAACAGCTAAGGCTATATTTACATCAGGTGATGCGGCTAATATGGCAGCAGTTAAGCTTGAAGATGATGCCTTTACAGATGGAAGCATTGATATTGTATCGTTAATTCACGCAGCAGGTCTTGCAGCTACTAAGTCAGAAGCAAGAAGAGTTGTCTCACAGGGCGGTGCTTCTGTTGCAGGTGAAAAGGTATCTGATATAGCAGCAAAGTTTGATAAAGAATTCTTTGCTGGTGATGGAGTAGTTGTTAAGAAGGGTAAGAAGTCATTTATAAAGGTACAGGCATAATATTGTAAAATGTTTCAGAGCCGGCAGTAATACTGCTGGTTCTGGAGAGTTAAAGAGTGAGGATAAGTATGAAAAAGAGTGAAATTACCTTTATAAGGCTTATGAGCCTTGCGTTAATTATGGTTATAAATGCGGCTGTATTATTATTTTTTGTAGGGGAGCATACATTTCAGAATATACTTAACAGAATGAATAGTAATGTATATGATGGCGATACGCTTGATACATCAATTTATAATTATTATTTTTATGCTGGTTTTGGGAGCATATATAAGATTATATTTCCAATAACGATATTACTGCTTGTGACTGCTGCGGTATGTGTATACAAAAAGGTGAGTATGGCATCAAGGCTGTCAATAGCTGCTAATATAAGTGCATTTATAACAGGTGCGTTATTGTTATTTGCAAGAATAACAGAAAGTTCAAAAGGTGTTCATATATTTATAAATAGCTTTTATATGAATAAATCGGACATTGGTAATATACAGACAGTACAATTAATGTCCAGAATACCAATAGCTTATATTCTTGTTATGGTGTTATCAGTATTAGGACTTTTAATGGTTAAGAGCAGTACAATAACAAAGCTAAAAATATATAATGATAAGATGGCATATAATAATGCTGTTATATATATATTCCCTGCATTATCAGGTTTTATTATACTTGAAGTTATTAGAAATCTTGTTATTTCAAGAGTGGTGATGTTATCATCAGATGAGTATATACAGACTGTAGCAGGATATATTCAGGACTATTATATTGGAAGTAAATTCTATTTTAACTGGTCGTGGCTTATTATATTTACTATTGTAACCTGCGTTGCAATAGTATTAAATAATAATAATAAACTTATGATTATTGAGATAGCTGTATTTAGTATTATTGTTATTATTCCATCCGTTATATATGCGTTTAATCCGCCATCATTATTTGGATACCTTACAACAGATAATACGCTGTGTGATTTAACAGAAGCTGCATTTGTATGGTATCTTGTAAGAATGAGCGTATCATTAATCACAGGCATAATATTTATTGTATTGGTCGTTAATGAAAGAATTAATATAAAGTGTATGTATATAATAGCAGGCACATTGCTTGTGTTAAGTCTTGTTATGCTTATTGTGGCAGGACTAAACAGGGCTTCGCTTTCAGTTATGTATATGCTGTGTGCTGTGGCTGATGTTATAGGAGTTATAGTGTTAGCTGTTACAGGGTTAAGAACTTTAAGTTAATTAAATAAAAAGCTGGCTGTCCAGAAAACATTTATATGATAAAGTCATATAAAGCTTTCGGACAGCCAGTTTTTTATCAGCCAGTAACTTCTTTAATGCCTTTAATATCAGCTATGGCGATAAGAGAGTAGTTAGTGTAATATACAACAAAGCCTGGTTTGGCAGCGGCAGGCTTTTTGACTTCTTTCTTTAATACATAATCGACTTCAACTTTATCAAGGTTGCGGCCTTTAGAGTAGTAGGCTGCAAGTGCGGCAGCTTCCTCAAAGGTTCTGTCGGGCAGTTCCTTGCCGTTAGTCTTAACTATAACGTGAGAGCCAGGTATCTGCTTGGCATGAAACCACCAGTCACTATTAGAAGCAAATTTAAATGTGAGTTCATCATTCTGAAGATTATTCTTGCCGACATACATATCAAAACCGTCTGATGATATATAGTGCAGAGGTTTGTTGTTCTTGTTATCCTTGCTTTTGGATTTGCTGTTCTTCTTGATATAGCCGGTTATGATAAGTTCTTCTTTGATATTATTAAGGTCATTCTCAGTAGTTGCAATATCGAGGGCATTTATTATTGATTCAAGATACATAATCTCATCTTTAATCTCTTCGATAAGTCTTACACCAGCTTCGTAAGTACGTTTTAATTTGTTGTATCGTGCAAAATATTTATTCGCATTCTCAATTGGTGTCAATGTATCGTCCAAAGGAATAGAGATTTCTTCGTTAGTGTAATAATTAAGAGCTGTGAAGCTTTTTGCACCAGACTCGATATTGTAGCCGTAGGTGTTGATTAGCTCTCCATACACTCTGTATTTGTCACGTTTTTCAGTATCCTTTAACTGTTTTTCCTGAATATCAAGTTTTTTATAAGAACGCTCAAGATGAGTTGTAATTATTCTTCTTATATCAGTCGATTTCTGGTGAATTCGTGTTCTTACTTCTTTTTCGTGATAATAACCGATAAGACATTCACTTATTGAGGTGTAGCTTTCGGATTTATCATACATAGTAAGAGAAATAGCGGCAAAATCTGTGGGTGCACCGTTATAATATACGATGTTAGGGCTGAAACTTCCATTTGCCACGTCATCAATAATAGCCTTGAATGCTTCAAATAGAGCTATGCTTTCAGCACTGGACAGACAGTTGGCTGGTTTGGCACTGTCAATATGTGCCCTGTGGCAGACTTCCTCTGATATGCAGGTGCTTATTCCGGTGTAAGCACTGCTTAAGGCTTTGGCAGTAGTCTTAGGCTGTGATAATATATTTTCATTAAAGGTATTAAAATCCATATTCATCGGATTGTGCTTGTTAGATGTATTAGGAATAAAATATTCCCTTCCTGGAAGAACTTCTCTGACAGAGCTTATCTGTGCTGACACATGCTTAATACTGTCTAATATTGTGTTATTGTCATCGCATAATATGATATTGCTGTGTTTGCCCATAAATTCTGTGATTAAATGCTTACGGCAGAGGTCACCTAATTCATCTAAATGTTCAATTTCAATATCAATTATTCGCTCAAAAGCGGGTTGTGTTATTGATATAATTCGTCCGTTATTGATGTGCTTCCTAAGAAACATAACAAAGTTAGGTGCAAGCTGGGGGCTTGGCTTATTATCTTTAGTCATATATGCAAGCGGAAGTGAAGCATTTGCAGATAATACAAGTCTGTATTGTCCAGAATTAGCCTTTATGGTAAGTAAAAGCTCATCATTTTCTGGCTCTGCAATCTTATATAATCTTCCACCAAGAATTGTGTTGTTTAAATCGTGTACAATATTCGCTATTGTAATTCCATCAAATGCCATAATACTCCATTCTGGCGTATTGGTACGCCATTAATACTTTAGAATAAATGATAGCACATTTTATAGATGTTGTCTTGTATGGTTAAAGTAAAATTGATATAATTAGCAGTTGTAATTAAAAGTTTGATATGTAAGTTGATGTTTAATAAGCGATGTATTAAACTACATTTAGTATTAAAATATTTTTTAATGTTATCAACAATGAATAAATGAAATGAGGACACTTTGATGATAAAAAGTATGACTGGCTTTGGAAGAAGCGAGATAGAGAGAGGCAACCGTAAAATAACAGTAGAGATTAAGTCGGTGAACCACAGATTTCTTGAGAACAGTATAAAGATGCCTAAAAAGCTTAATATATTTGAGGCAAGAATAAGGGATACAATTAAGAAATATGCATCAAGGGGAAAGATTGATGTATTTATTACATACGAGGATAATTCAGAGAGCAATGTAAGCCTTAAGTTTAATGAAAGCATAGCACGGGAATATATGAATATATTCAGACAGATGGAGGAGCGTTTTAATATAAGAAATGATATTACTGTTGGAGCTTTATCAAGATACCCAGAGGTTATCACAATGGAAGAATCGCAGGAAGATGAAGAAGAATTGTGGAACTTTATTAATGAGGCAATAGAAGAAGCCTGCAAGGGGCTTGCTGATACAAGAATTATTGAGGGTGGGAACTTAAAGAAGGATCTTTTGTTAAAGTTAGACCATATGGAGGAGCTTGTTTATTATATTGAAACAAAAAATCCACAGATAATAGAAGATTATAAGAAGAAGTTAGAAGCCAAGATGGAAGAAATCCTTTCAGCTGCTGATATAGATAAGAACAGGATAGCTTCTGAGGTGATTATATATGCTGATAAAGTATGCGTAGATGAGGAGACAGTAAGATTAAGAAGTCATATTGAACACGCAAGAAAATGCCTTAACGAAGACGGAGGGATTGGAAGAAAGATGGATTTCATAGCACAGGAGATGAACAGGGAAGCCAATACAACTTTATCTAAGGCGAATAATATAGAAATATCAAATGCAGCTATAGATTTAAAGACAGAAATAGAAAAAATAAGGGAACAGATACAGAATATAGAATAAAAAAGCTTGCACGAATCGGTGTATTTCTGTATAATAACTTGTACACTTATGTTGTGTGCGTGCCAACAGGTATTTACAGATTGGAGAATAGAGATGAAAGAGAAAGGTTTATTACTTGTAATTTCAGGTTTCTCAGGAGCTGGAAAGGGAACTGTAGTTAAGAGATTATTAGAGCTTCATAATGATTATGCTCTATCTATCTCAGCGACAACCCGCTCACCAAGAGAAGGTGAACAGAATGGAAGAGAGTATTTCTTTAAATCAACAGAAGAATTTGAGAGTATGATTGATAATTCTGAATTGATTGAGTATGCAAAGTATGTCAGCAACTATTATGGAACACCTAAGGCATATGTCGAGGAACAGCTTGAAGCAGGTAAGAATGTGATACTTGAAATCGAGATTCAGGGTGCACTTAATATTAAGAAGATGTATCCAGATGCAGTTCTTTTATTCATTATGCCACCAAGTGCAGAAGAATTAGAGAGAAGACTTGTAGGACGTGGAACAGAAGATGAAGCCACAATAAAGGCAAGACTGCAAAGAGCCAGTGATGAGGCTAAGGGCGTAGAGAATTATAACTATATAGTTATCAATGATAAAGTGGATGATTGTGTTGAGGCAATTCATTCTATAGTTAACAGTGAGAAGAGAAAAGCAGTTAACAATATGAGTTTAATTAATAATATTAAAGAAGAGCTTAAAGCTTATGAGAAAGGAGAATAATAATGTTACATCCATCATATTCAGAATTAATGGCAGTTGTTAATAGTGAGGTAGAGGACGGCGAACAGCCAATCGTACAGAGCCGTTATTCAATTGTTAAGGCTACTGCCGCAAGAGCTAAAGAGATTATTGATGCAAGAACAATAGAGGAGAAGGTTAGAAAGGCTCGTATTGAGGCTGAGAACGCTCCAAAGGAAAAGGAAAAGGATAATAAGGATAAGAAGAATGAGCCAAAGCCGCTTACAACACCAGATGAGGCGAGAAAGCTTCAGATAGGAACACCTCTTATCGATAATGCAGAGAATATGAAGCCACTTTCAATAGCTGTAGAAGAGTTATATGAAGGCAAGGTTAAGATTGTCAGCAATGGCGATGACAGTGAAATTATGTAATTTCAGATTTTGATTTTATGCATGGATATTTGCTGATATAATGATTACTGCATAATATTGTCATTTGTAATATTAATAATAGAATTTACAGGCTGTTGCATTTTATATGTGACAGCCTTTTGATGTTGGGAGGTAACATAAAAGTTATGGGAAGTAATATATATGATGAGAAGAAGCGTGTAATTAACTGTGAAAGTGCAGAAAAATGTGGGAGCTGTGCCTATGCAGGAATGAAATACGATAATGAATTAAAGATAAAGCAGGGATATGTAGACAAACTTTTTAAAGACATCTGTCCAGTAGATAAGATAACAGGAATGTACAGACCAGTGCATTACCGTAACAAGGTTCACGCTGTTGTTGGTGAAGATAAGAATGGCAATATTATAACGGGAACATATGAAGAGAACAGCCACAATATAGTACCTGTATCTGACTGCCTGCTTGAAGATTCACACTGCAGTAGCATTATAGCTACATTAAGAGATTTATTTAAGTCGTTTAAATACAAGCCATATAATGAAGATAAGGGAACTGGTTTTATAAGGCATATTCTTTTAAGAAAAGGCTTTTCAACTAAGGAGATTATGCTTGTTATTGTGACGGCTGATGTTGCATTTCCGTCTAAGACACATTTTCTTAAAGCATTAAAAGAGAAGCACCCAGAGATTAATACAATCGTACAGAATGTTAATAAATACAATACAAGTATGGTGTTAGGACCAAGAAATATAGTGCTTACAGGCAAGGGATATATTGAAGATGTGTTATGTGGCTACAGATTTAGAATAAGCCCATCATCTTTCTATCAGATTAACCACCAGCAGACAGAAAAGTTATACAAGACGGCGATAAATATGGCTGGAATAACTAAGAAGGATACAGTTATTGACGCTTATTGTGGAATAGGAACAATAGGAATAGCAGCTTCTGCCAAGGCAGGACAGGTTATAGGGGTTGAGTTAAATGCAGATGCGGTAAAAGATGCAGAGGTCAACGCTAAGATTAACAATATAAAGAATATTAGATTTGTGAATGATGATGCTGGAAAGTTTCTTGTTGAATATGCCACACATAAGAGGGCTGATGTTGTTATAATGGATCCTCCAAGAAGTGGCAGCAGTCAGGAATTTCTTGAGTCGGTACTTAAGATTAAGCCAGAAAGAGTTGTGTATGTATCGTGCAATCCAGATACTCAGAAAAGGGATGTTGATATGCTTATGAAAGGTGGATATAAGGTTTTGGAGTGCAGACCATTTGATATGTTCCCTTTTTGTGACCATGTGGAAACAGTCTGCCTTCTGTCGAGAAAAGCCCAATAAATCAAAGGATTTCGCCATTTTGGGAATAAAATAGATGTGTGTTTCTGTTTCCATAGAGTGATGATATAACTGGAGTTTTACCCCAGGGGATAGGCTTTTGGGAATAAGAAATACACATTTTGGCGAAAGGATACTTTTTCGCAAAAGTAAATTTGTGATAAGGAGGATAAGTTAATGAGTAATTTTAATAATAACTCATATCAAAGCTTAGTTGCAGATTTAATCGGAGATACATTTTATAAAGATACTTCCGTTAGCGGAAGAATATCTTTTGTTAGAAAATATGCAGAGGTTGTTATTCGAAAAATATTAGATATTGATCCAAATAAGGCAGTAACTTTAGGAGCAAAGAATATTCAAAATAGAATAAAAAATTTGCCTAACCATGAATTTATTGAAGCAGCTGTAGAAACTGTTCGTGGCAAAGAAAATCAGTCGACACATACGCAATATTTAGGAGGGTTTGACTCAGAGGACTTTGATAATGTGGTAGATGGTTTATTTGATATGCTATCATATCTGCTGATAAGCTATTTTGAAAAATACGAATTTGGATCAAGAAATGACGTGTTATATTCCTTTTCAATGCTGACACCTATAATACGTTTTTTGTACATGGGACGAAAAGAAAAAATTAGAGAAATATCAAATGAAAGTAATTCGTATGTTATCTTGAATTTTATTTCGTGATATGGGGGATAAAATTGTCACCACACTTTGAAAACCTATTGCATACTTTCGCTATGCAGTATAAAATCAAAGTTCAGGTGAATATTGAAATCGTCTGTCTGCTTTCAAGGAAACCTTGATTTTCTGCGGTTTGCGAGAGATTAAGGAAAGAAAATGGATGTGTGTTTTTTGGTCTTTTGAATGAAACATTTGAATATTGAAACAGTGGGGTGGTTTGAACCTTGCTGAATAATAGGCTTTTGCTAAAAGGTATCACTTTTGCGAAAATGTATGATACTTCTCGGCAGGAGCCTTTTTATATAAAGATAACTTGACTTCCAAATCTTACTGATGTAATATTTATACAAGTGCAGCAGGATTGCGGACGAAAATTTTTTACCACGAAATCTTACGCATGTAATAAAAAGGAAGGAGGAATGCATAGTACGATATACCAAGCAAAGTGAAATTTTTTTGCTTCAAAATCTTACAAATGTAATATTTTGAAGATATAGTGTACATTAAAAATAGAATATGACCATATCAGCAAAGCAAAATGAATGGAGGTTAATATGAAGAAAAGAAAAAGCAGAAACAAGCGAAAGAAAACAAGAAGCAGGCTCCTATGGATTGCGAGTGCTGCTATAGGAATAGCTGCGGTAATTTCTGCAGTATGTGTGGTAGGAATGATAGCAACAAAGAAAAATGCGTGGAGGACACCGGAAGAACTTTTGGTGGAGTACATGGATCATATTCCAAAACAGGAGTATGAAGAAATGTATGCGATGCTACATATTGAGGCATCGGGAAATGTCAGTCAGGAGAATTTTGTAACTCGAAATTCAGCTATTTATGAAGGTATAGAAGCCCGGAATATGGCTGTCCAGATTATTGCATATGATGAGGAGCAAATGTCGGTAACCTACCAGACTGCTTTCGATACAGTTGCAGGAACTATCAGCTTCGAGAATGAAGCACTTTTCCTAAAGGGCGAAGACGGATACAAGTTGGTTTGGGATGATTCCATGATTTTTCCTAATCTGACTTCTGCAGATAAAGTAAGAGTTTCCACTACACAGGCAGAACGAGGAGAAATTCTGGATAGGAACGGACGTGTCCTTGCAGGAAAAGGTACAGCATCTTCTGTTGGAATCGTTCCGGGAAAGTTGGAAAACAAAGAGGAAGCTATTGCAAAGATTGCAGAACTATTGGAAATTGCACCAGAAGTGATAGAAAAGAAACTGTCCGCGAAGTGGGTAAAGGATGATTCTTTTGTACCAATTAAAACAATACCGAAGGTTGAAAAAATCGAATTAATGAAGTATAAACCGGACCAAAAGGTACTAAAAGAAAATGAAAGACATGAAACATTGCTGGAGATTCCCGGAGTGATGATATCTGATGTTGAAGTGCGTGAATATCCATTAGGGGAAAAGGCTGCACATTTGGTGGGATATGTTCAAAGCGTTACAGCAGAAGATTTAGAGGAACATGCAGGAGAAGGATATACAGCCAATAGTGTAATTGGCAAAAGTGGAATGGAAGGTCTGTTTGAGAAAGAACTGAAAGGGAAAAACGGTTGCCGAGTTTACATTGTAAATTCGGAAGGTAAAGAGAAAGAAGAACTTGCTTATATTTTAGTACAGGATGGTCATGATATTAAGCTGACGATAGATGCTAATTTGCAGAGTTCTTTATATGAGCAGTTTAATGAAGATAAAAGCTGCTCGGTAGCTATGAATCCTTATACGGGAGAGGTATTGGCTTTGGTCAGTACACCTTCCTATGACAATAATGATTTTATTATGGGATTGTCGAGTGAGCAGTGGACTGCACTTAACGAGGATGAGAATAAGCCAATGTATAATCGATTCCGGCAAGTGTGGTGTCCGGGGTCTACATTTAAGCCAATTACTGCTGCGGTCGGCTTGGAATCAGGAGCAATCGATCCAATGGAAGATTACGGGAACGTAGGCTTAAGCTGGCAAAAAGATGCATCGTGGGGTTCATATCATGTAACAACACTCCATGCATATGAACCAGTCATTTTAGAGAATGCCCTGATATATTCCGATAATATTTATTTCGCAAAGGCGGCATTAAAGATTGGTACAGAAGAGATGGAGAGTTCTTTGACTGGACTTGGTTTTAATGAGGAACTGCCATTTGAGATTAAGATGGCAGAGTCGCAATATTCCAATACAGATGGAATTGAAACGGAAATACAGTTAGCTGACAGTGGTTACGGTCAAGGGCAGATTTTGGTGAATCCATTACACATGGCATGTATCTATTCTGCTTTCTGTAATGAGGGAAATATTATAAAGCCTTATTTGGTATATCAGAATGAAGAGGCAGCTGAGTATTGGATTCCAGGAGCCTTTTCTAATGAGACAGCAAGCCGGGTGTTAGAAGGAACAAAGAAAGTTGTGAATGATTCTACTGGAACCGGATATGCAGCCCATCGAGATGACATTGTATTGGCAGGAAAGACAGGAACAGCAGAAATCAAGGCATCAAAAGAGGATACGTCCGGTACGGAATTAGGATGGTTTGCTATTTACACAGCAGAGAAAGATATAGAATGTCCTATATTGATTATCAGCATGGTACAAGATGTGAAAGGAAGAGGAGGAAGCGGATATGTTGTTAAGAAAGACAGCCTGGTTCTGGAAGAGTGGTTTAGCAGTCATTAGTTTTGTACTGATATTTAGTATTTCGGGGTGTAGCGATACACCCCCGGAAGAAGATACAGTTTCGGAAACAGTAGTTGATGTTCAGGACGTTTCAGAAGAAGAACAGGAGAATGAAAAAGAAATTATAAACATCTGCATAGATCTTTATGAAAAGGCAGCAAAGGATAATAAGATGGCTGATTTGGAAACAATTCGAGGTATTGTAAATCGTCTTGGAGAAAATGGATATCCGGCTGTTGACAACAGAAATCAAGTGAATATGACGGAAGCGGAGCAGGTATTGGAATTTTGCAAAAAAGTGGATGCACAGGAAGAAGCAGAATTAACAATTCTTGAAATCAGTTATTTGGGCGGATTTGTAAAATATGATTTGCATACAAAAGACGGAAATGTAGATGTGGTCAGAAGCTATTACAAGTATGAAGACGGGGGATTGCAAAGAGAAGTTACTGGAAGCTATCAGGCGGAGTATTGGAATTATACAGAAGAGGGTTACCTGATGTTTTCCGGTGTCTGGTTTTCAGAAGAATTGTACATTCTTACATTGAGTGGAGTAGAAGAGCATACCGCATTACGAGTACAGCCATTGGATGAAACATATAGGGAACTGAGCCGGAAATATCTCAACTTTATCAGCTTTGAACGGAATAATATGTTCATTGTGGATTGGAGTGAAGAAGATTTTGGTGATTTGAATTTCTATGATATGTATGACATTCTTTATCCAAAAGTGAATGGTCAGTATTTTCCTTATGTCGCGGATGGCAATTTGTCAGTCGGTGCAGTTTATCGGATTCCCAAAGAGGAATTTGAAAGTGTTATTATGAAATATTTCAATATTGATAGTGAAACACTGCAATCCAAAACAGTCTATGATTCGGAGGATTCCACATATGAATACAAGCCGAGGGGTTTTGAAGAAGTAGAGTACCCGGAATACCCATATTCAGAAGTAATCGGGTATACGGAGAACAGTGATGGAACAATTACACTTACTGCTAATGTGGTATTTCCATATTCGGGAAATTCCAAAGTATATGCTCACGAGGTTGTGATTCGTCCTTTGGAGGATGGCAGAGTACAATATGTATCCAATCGGATCATACCTTCCGAGGATAATAGTGAGGAAACATGGCACACACCCCGTTTGACAGCAGAGGAATGGGAAGAACTGTATGGAGGCGAATGATGGAAGATGTAAATTGGCTGTTGAAGAAATGGGGATTTCCGATTTTGATGTTGCTTATTGCGGTAATAGCAGGAGTGCTTTGTTGTGGAAAGCAGCACACGGAAGAACAGAAGGCGGCAGAAGAAGTGTGGGAGCCTCCGGTGGAAATCAAAGACAGTGAAACGATAACGGAAGAAGAAAGTGATACGGAAACTTCTATAGATTCAGCATATTGGCTTATTCCGCAAGCCAGTGATTGTCTTATTTCTGATGAGGAAAAGCAGCATCTACAAAGTACAGTTTTGTCGGCAGCAGAATCGGTTAAAGAAATCTATAAAAATGTGATAATTAAAGATGCTGCGAATTATTCCTCCGGTGTTAGTGAATTTACAAGCGAACAACGGAAAACGGTTGTGGAGCAGTTAGGAGCGGCCGGTTTGGTAAGTGTTGAAGAAGATACTAATATGCAGAACCCTGAAAAGATAGAAATGTTTTACTCAGATTATCTGAATGGGAAGGATTCAATGGTTACCATATTCGAAGTGCAGCGGGATGGACTGATTGGAGCATTTACTTTTATCTATCGGAAAGGTGAGTTACAGACCTATTACATAGGAATCCGGTGGAAAGAAGGCGGTATACCGGAGATACAGGGAACTTCGGTAAGTAATGTGACAGAAATTAAACTTACAGAAAAAGGGTATTTTATCTACGCATTTGAATATGTGATTGCACATGCAAGTTTGAGACAGTATTGGAGAATAGAGCCGCTTCCGGAAGACTGCCGGAAATTGACGCAAGAATACATATCAGGACTAAGCTATGTGAATTATAATGTGCTTGTCACAAACTGGGACAGAAGTAATGTAGAGGATATTCTTATGCCTTGTATGTATGAAGATATCTATCGGATTTATACTGGAGAAAATTTGAAAACAGAAAATTGGAAAATTCCAGCAGAAGAATATGAGAGGATAATGACTACCTATTTTCCGGTATCTGTAGAACAGTTGCGAGAACATTGTGGATATGATAAAGACAGCAACAGCTATGAATATGAGATGATTTATGCCAGCCCGTATCCACCTTTTGGAGAAGTAGTAGATTATACGGAAAATGCGGATGGAACGCTCACACTTATCGTAGATGGTGTATGGCCGGATTATAATTCTGACCTCGCTTTTAGAAATACGGTTGTAGTTCAGCCGTTTGAAGACGGAACTTTTAGGTATCTTTCTAATTCTATAGAGCAAATAGAATTGGAATTGCCGCCAATAGCAAAATCACAGCAAAGGTGATTTCGAAGGAAAGGATAATTTTATGGTATTAAAGAAAATGAATATTTTACTGATTACGGCATTTCTGATTGGGTGTTGTGTGTGTGCCTGTGGGAAGGAAGATAGTATTACAAGCGAAACTCTTGAGAAAGATACAGAAGAGGTATCTTCCACAGAGGAAACAAAAAGTGCAGAGGAAGAGGCTACAGAACAGTGGGAAAAGGGCTACAATCTTCCCGTGGACGAACAGGAAGCGGTGGAAGCTGAAAATGACTGTATAGAAATGATGGAACGTATTTCTGACATTTATGGAGATGCAGATAAAGGAGCAGCTTCTAATGTTGTTTTGGAAGATGAAACAATTTTTAAAATGCAGAAGAAAATAATGGAAACAGGATGTCCGGTTGCTACATTGGTTTTGTATTCTAATATGGGAAATTATGAAAATGTAGATAAATTTCTCAATGAATGCATGGATGGGAAAAGCGGCGCTGTAGTAATTTATGAGATATATGATGATGGTGGCGTAGGAAGAATGAAATTTATTTTCGATGGAACAGATATGTACATCGTAAGTACAAGAGGCGTTTGGAATGATAATAATACACCAGGAACATCATACATTTCTTACACCAGAATCAAAGAGTGGAAATATACGGGTAAAGGGTGGTTTTGTTATGAACTATGTGTACCAGAGTATCCGGAAGTAACTGAGATGGTGGATGGGAGCTGTCTGATCAGAGTAAAGCCAATGACAGAGGAACAGCGTGAAATGTCTGAAAAATGCGTGCGTGGTCTGGGATATCAGGGAAATAACCTCTTATGTTCCAATTGGGATACAGAGCATATGGAAGAACTGGATTATAATGGGATATATGAATATCTGTATGCAATGAAATACCAGGAAAAGTTTAATTCTGAGAATTACCCAAATGGAATACCAAAAGAGGAATTTGAAAATTTAATTATGGAGTATCTTCCGGTGACGGCAGAGCAGATACGGGAATATGCAGTATTTGATGAGGAAAACCAGACTTACGCTTGGGTGCGTCTTGGTTGCCTTAATTATGCACCAACGTTCTTTGGTACTTCTTTGCCAGAAGTAATTGATATAAGAGAAAATGGAGATGGAACAATTACACTAACCGTTGATGCAGTTTGTGATATGGTTATATGTGATGATGCAGTTATAACTCATGAACTTACGATAAGGTTTGCAGAGGATGGCAGTTTTCAGTATTTAGGGAATGAAATTCTGAATGACGGAATTATGCACATACCAGACT
>ENA-ORUB01001194-ORUB01001194.1-human-gut-metagenome-genome-assembly--contig:-NODE-1194-length-29741-cov-9.020784_pt1 | contig 29741 bp, 18 predicted proteins | sample MGYA00241918_ERZ509200 | MGnify/ENA primary metagenome ERZ509200 (study PRJEB26280, sample SAMEA2338853) | human gut metagenome | biome: human gut; feature: human-associated habitat; material: faeces... | reverse complement strand
ACGGGGCCCATCAGGCTTGCGCTTAAATCGTTGCGGCAGGTGGCATCGACGAGCTTGGCCTCTCCGCCGATAAGCCCGCCGAGCGATCGCTGCGGATTGGCGATGGGGGCCGTGGTCTCCTCGCGCATGACGTCGAGCACGCGGCGCATGGCTGCGATAGCATGGGCCTCGCCGGTCAGACGCGCCTCGCGCACGGCCATGACGGCGCCGATATTCAGGCCGAGCTCGGCGCACGCATCGAGCAACTGCTCGCCGTCGTCAAAGATCTCCTTGGCCGAGACACCGGGGGAGAGCGACGAGGCCGAGCCCGGGAGCTCGATAAACGTGGCGTAATCGACATTGTCGAGCTTGCGCAGCATGGGGACGACGGTGTCGTCGGGAGCGCCGTCGGTCTCAAAGACGGAATAGGCCTGGCCGCCCACCTCGGTGCGGTAGGTGCGGCAGAAGGCGATGTTGACGTGTGCGTAGGCGAGCAGGTTCGTGAGCGCGGCGAGCACGCCGGGAACGTCCTGGTGTGCCACGAAGAGCGTGGAATACATGCCCGAGATGTCGACGCCGACGCCGTTGATGCGGCTGATGCGCATCTTGCCACCGCCCAGGCTCTCGCCGCGGACCTGCGCCGTGGCGCCCGTGTCATCGACCATGTCTATGTCGACGGTGTTGGGGTGGATGGAGGCGTCGTCGCCCTTGATGTCAAAGTGAAAGTCGAGGCCCTGGTCCCGTGCGAGGTCAAAGGCTTGCTTGATGTTCTCGTCGTCGGTATCGAGCCCCAGGATGCCCGCGACGAGCGCGCGATCGGTGCCGTGGCCGCGGTAGGTGTGGGCAAAGGAGTTCCACAGGCCAAAGGTGACCTTGGTGATGCGGCCTTCCAGCAGGCTGGCGGCAACCTGGGCGCAGCGCAGGGCGCCGGCGGTGTGTGACGAGCTGGGACCGACCATGACGGGGCCCAAGATCTCGAATGCCGAGGTCGTAGCTAGTGTTTGCGGCTTGCCTGCCATGGCTGCTCCTTCTTTATCCCGTCGTTCCGAGAGCTTTGGTATTTGGTCGCCTGCTCTACAGTCCTGGCTCGCACGGAGGCCACATTAAGTGGCCTCCGGCTCGTGCGGAACTCGCGACCGACCAAATACCAAAGCCCTCGGAACTTAGGATACATGGTAGAGGCGCGCGTGCTGCAAAATTCATCAGCTGGCGACCTATTCCATGTCCCAGGTCGGCCCATCTTCACCACCGTTTAAATAAAAAAAGAAGTACCGATTGGAGCCGGTACTTCTTTTGGTGCGTTTTTATTTGGCTGTGGCTTTTCTTGTTAGCTTACAGGCCGCAGGTTGCTTTGAGTTCTTCGACTCGGTCGGTTTTCTCCCAGGTGAAGTCGGGGTCTTCGCGGCCAAAGTGACCGTAGGCTGCTGTCTTCTCGTAGATGGGGCGACGCAGGTCCAGGTCGCGGATGATGGCGCCCGGGCGCAGGTCGAAGGTCTTCTCCACGGCCTCGACGATCTTGTCCTCGGCAACATGCGCGGTGCCAAAGGTGTCGACCATGATCGACAGTGGCTTGGACACGCCGATGGCGTAGGCCAGCTCGACTTCGCAGCGGTCGGCAAGGCCGGCGGCGACCACGTTCTTGGCGACCCAGCGAGCGGCGTATGCGGCGGAGCGGTCGACCTTGGTGCAGTCCTTGCCGCTAAAGGCGCCGCCGCCGTGACGGCCGTAGCCGCCATAGGTGTCGACGATGATCTTGCGACCGGTCAGGCCCGTGTCACCCATGGGGCCGCCCACCACAAAGCGGCCGGTGGGGTTCACGTAGATATCGGCGTTGTCCCACGGCATGTTCTCGGCAGCCATGACGGGCGCGATGACATGCTCGATGAGGTCGGTCTTGATCTTGCCCATATCCTCAATTTCGGCAGCGTGCTGCGTGGAGATGACGATGGTCGTGACCTCGACGGGCTTGCCGTCCTCGTAGCGCACGGTGACCTGGGTCTTTCCGTCGGGGCGCAGATAGGGCAGGGTGCCGTCGTGGCGCACGGCTGCCAGGCGCTCGGCCAGGCGGCTTGCCAGGTAGTGCGGCATGGGCATGAGGGTCTTGGTCTCGTTGGAGGCGTAGCCGAACATCATGCCCTGGTCGCCGGCACCGATAAGATCGATCGGGTCGGTGGTAGCGCCGGTCTGGGTCTCAAACGACTCGTCGACGCCCTGGGCAATATCGGGGGACTGCTCGTGGATGAGGCTCATAACGCCACAGGTATCGCAGTCAAAACCAAACTTGGCGCGGTTGTAGCCAATGCGGCGGATAACGCCACGGGCAATCTCCTGCACGTCGACGTAGGCCTGGGTGCGGATCTCGCCGGAGACGATGACGGTGCCGGTGGTCACGAGGGTCTCGCAGGCGCAGCGGACGTTTTCCACGTTGGCGGGCACGCCGTTGGGCGCAATATAGCCCTGCTCTTGGAGTTCTATTTCTTTGGCGAGGATTGCATCGAGGACGGCGTCGCTGATCTGGTCAGCGATCTTATCGGGATGGCCTTCGGTCACCGATTCCGACGTAAACACAAAGGACCCGTGTTGGGGTGGGATGGAACGAAGTTCTTCTGACATGATTGTCCTTTCAAAAACGCGTCCCGGCGACCGTTACCATTCCGCCAGGCTCTGTATGCAAGGGCACATCATAGCGCGTAAATCCAATATTCACACCCTTTCCGCACCTACTCATTGGGGACAGACTTAATTGACCAGCCTTAAACTAAGAACGTCCCTAATGACTACTCATTTAAGTCTGTCCCCAATGAGTGGTTTGTCCCCAATGAGTGGGTCGATGCCCTTTGTGCGGAGGTGGGCATTGATGCTTTATACTGATGCGGTTAGACATCCATCCTGCAATCGAGGAGATTTCCATGGCATCAGACGTTCGCGTCCGCTTTGCACCCTCACCGACGGGCAAGCTGCACATCGGCGGCGCCCGCACCGCTATCTATAACTGGGCTTTTGCCCGCGCAAACGGCGGCACGTTCATCCTGCGCATCGACGACACCGACCCCACCCGTTCCACCGACGAGAACACGCAGATCATCCTGCGCGCCATGCGTTGGCTGGGTCTTGACTGGGACGAGGGCCCCGAGGTGGGTGGCGACTTTGGCCCCTATGCTCAGACCGAGCGCCTGGACCTGTACAAGCAGGCCGCCCAGAAGCTTTGGGACGAGGGCAAGGCCTATCCCTGCTTCTGCACCAAGGAGCAGCTCGAGGCCGATCGCAAGGCCGCTCAGGAGCGCAAGGACCCCTTCCAGGGCTATCAGCGCCGCTGCCGCGATCTGGATCCCGAGGAGGCGCGCCGCCGCATCGAGGCCGGCGAGCCCTACGTCCTGCGCATCAAGGTGCCCGAGGACCGTGGCGACGTCGTCATCCACGATGCCGTCCATGGCGAGGTGACCTTCGACGCCAAGGAGCTCGACGACTTTGTCATCTTCCGCTCCGACGGCACGCCCACCTACAACTTCGCGACCGTCGTCGACGACGCCATGATGAAGATTACCCACGTCATCCGCGGCGACGACCACCTGTCCAACACCCCGCGCCAGGTCATGGTCTACGAGGCCCTCGGCGCGCCCGTGCCCACGTTCGCCCATATCTCCATGATCCTGGGCGCTGACGGCAAGAAGCTCTCCAAGCGCCATGGCGCCACCTCGGTGGAGGAGTACCGCGATGCCGGCTACCTGCCTGACGCGTTCGTCAACTATCTGGCGCTGCTCGGCTGGTCGCTCGACGGCGAGACCACGATCATCCCGCGCGATGTTCTGGCCAGTAAGTTTTCGCTCGACCGCATTTCCAAGAACCCGGCGACCTTCGACCCCAAGAAGCTCGACTGGGTCAATGCCGAGTACATCAACGGCATGTCCGATGCTCAGTTTGCCGACGAGATCATGGTCCCCGAGCTGCACGAGGCAGGCCTCATTGAGGGCAATGTCGAGTACGGCGAGGACTGGATCGACGCGCTTGCCTCCATCGTCAAGCCGCGCACCAAGATGCCGGCCGACGCCGTGACCGTCGCCGCTCCCATCTTTGCCACGGCCGAGACGCTCGAGTATGACGAGAAGTCTGTCAACAAGGGCTTGGCCAAGGAGGGCATGGGTGCCATTCTGGACGCCGCCAAGGCCGCGCTTGAGGGTGTTACCGAGTGGACGGCCGCCAACATCGACGCCGCGCTTGAGCCGCTGCCCGAGCAGATGGACCTCAAGAAGCGTGTGGTGTTCCAGGCCGTGCGCGTCGCCGTCTGTGGCAACATGGTGAGCCCTCCGCTGGGCGAGACCATGGCGCTTGTCGGCCGCGACGACTGCCTGGCGCGTATCGACCGCGCCCGCACGATGGCGCTGTAACAGTCGCGTAAACGCATGTATCCGAGCCCCGCTCACCACGAGTGGGGCTCTTGTTTCTAAAGACGTATGGGATGGGAGGCACAGAGACCATGGTCGAGCAACTTTCGCTGTTTGGTTCGACGGAACCGGAGCATGCCCCCGTAAAGCCTGTCCGCACGGCCGAGCAGGCCAAGCCCGCACCTGCGCCCGAGCCCACTGCCGCCTACGCGAGCGTGGTCCTCGACATTCCCACCCGTGCGCTGTCCGAGCCTTTTGCCTACGGCATCCCGCAGTCCCTCGCCAACAAGGCCCAGATTGGCTCCACCGTCCTAGTTCATTTTGGCAACCGTGCGGCCGCGGGCTATATCGTCGATATTGCGTCTGAGCTTGGCGAGCTGCAAGGCAACAACGCCCTCGATCTCACGCGCATTAAGCCTATCGAGGCCATCCTCAGCAAACCACTCTTTGGCGCCGAGGCCGCCCGCATTGCGCGTTGGATGAGCCGCGAGTATGTCGCGACGCTTTCCGAATGCCTGCGCCTGTTTTTGCCACCGGGTGGAAGCCCGCGCGTGGTCAAGGGCGACGACGGCGTGTGGACTGTCGAGCGCCCCGCCGTTAAGCCCATCCAAAATCGCTGGGTCATGCTCACGCCTGAGGGCTTCGACTATACGCCGCCCAAGACCGCCGTTCGCCAGCGTCAGCTCATCGAGGCGCTCCAGTGCGGTCCGGTCACGACGCGTGACCTTAACCTGCTCTACAACAGTATGTCGGCGACCATCAAGGCGCTCGAAAAACGCGGCGTCGTGGTGGTGGAGGAGCGCCGCGCCTGGCGTGGCTGCAGCGAGCAGACCACGCTGTCCTCGGCAAGCGGCAAGGCGCCGGTCGCGCTCACGGACGGCCAGCAGCAGGCGCTCGCGCAGATTGAACGCGCCCGCCTTGACGCCCACGGCGACGTGGTCCTTGTCGATGGCGTCACCGGATCCGGTAAAACCGAGGTCTACCTCTCGGCGATTGAGCGCGTGCTCGCGGCTGGTCGCTCGGCCTGCGTGCTCGTGCCCGAGATCTCGCTGACGGCTCAAACCGTCGGCCGGTTCCGTTCGCGCTTTGGCGAGACGGTCGCGGTCTTCCATTCGCGTCTTTCGGCCGGTGAGCGCCTAGACCAGTGGGATATGGTTGCCAGCGGTGCCGCCCGTGTTGTCGTCGGCGCGCGTTCGGCGCTCTTTTGCCCGCTCAGCGACCTGGGCCTTATCATTATCGACGAGGAGCACGAGACCAGCTATAAGCAGGGTTCCAGTCCGCGCTACCATGCGCGCGAGGTGGCGGCCGAGATGGCGCGCCGCTATCGCTGCCCACTCGTGCTGGGCTCGGCTACGCCTTCTGCCGAGGCCCTCGACCGCTGCCGCCGCGGCACGTACAACGGTGTCACCTGGACGCGCGTCGAGATGCCCGAGCGCCCGGGACACGCCGTGCTACCCACGGTCCGCATTGCCGACCTGCGCCGTGAGTTTTCGCACGGCAGCCGCTCCATGTTTTCTAAACCGCTGATGGAAGGTTTGGAGCGCGTGGTCGAGCGCCGCGAGAAGGCTGTGTTGCTGCATAACCGCCGCGGGTTTGCGCCGTTTTTGATGTGCCGCGAGTGCGGTTGCGTTCCCACCTGCAACCACTGCTCTACGGCGCTTACGTACCACGAGCGCACCCATACGCTGCAGTGCCACGCCTGTGGTTCGTCCTGGCTCGTGCAGCCGTATCCCGCGCCCACGAGTCGTTGCCCCAAGTGCGGCAGCCGTTACCTGGCAAAAATGGGTCTGGGCACGCAGCAGATCGAGGACGCGCTACACCAGATACTGCCCGAGGATGTCGCCATCATTCGCATGGATGCCGATTCCACGCGTGGCAAGGACGCGCATAAGAAGTTGCTCGAGCAGTTCGATGCCGCCGATTGCGCGGTGCTGCTGGGCACCCAGATGATCGCCAAGGGCCTCGACTTTCCGGAGGTCACGCTTGTGGGTGTAGTCAATGCCGACTTTGCGTTAAAGCTGCCCGATTTTAGAGCGGGGGAGCGCGCCTACGATTTGCTTGAGCAGGTCGCGGGCCGTGCCGGACGCGGCGATCGCCCTGGCGAGGTTATCATCCAGACCTATCTGCCCGAGGACCCGGTCATTCGCGCCGTTGCCGAACACGACCGTTCGATCTTTACCGACTATGACCTGAACCAGCGCCGCGACGCCCTGTATCCGCCGTTCGTTCGCCTGGTCAACATTTTGGTGTGGTCGGCGAATCGTGCTAATGCGCAGGACTATATCGGGCGCATCGCAAGGCTGCTCAAGCGTCGTTGGCATGCCGCCGCTCCCGACTTTTTGCGGGCGGGCAGCGCGGTGCCGCAGGTGCTGGGCCCGGCTTCATGTGTAATCGAGAGAGCTAAGGACCGTTATCGCTTCCACCTGCTTGTGAAGTCGCCCGTGGGGTACCATGTCTCTGATGATATTGACGCCTGCCTCAAAGAGGTGGGCTCCGTGCGCGGCGTGAGCGTGAGCGTTGACGTCGACGCCTATGATTTGATGTAACAACCCGAAAGGATGGCCATGGAAGCCAACGGAATCGTACTGTCGCCCGACCCTCGTCTGCGCCAGGAGTGCGCCGTCATCGAGGAGATCACCCCGGCGATCGAGGCGCTTGCCGAGAAGATGAAGAAGATGATGTTCGAGAACGGCGGCTGCGGCTTGGCTGCCCCGCAGATCGGTGAGCTCATCCAGCTCGTCACCATCGACTGTGACTACAGCGACAAGAACGATTATGATCCGTACGTGCTCATCAATCCTGTCATTGTTGAGCAGAGCGACCATCTGGTGCCGTTTAGCGAGGGCTGCCTGTCCATCCCCGGCATTAGCTGCGAGATCGAGCGTCCCGACCATGTCGTCGTCGAGGCGTATGACCTGGATGCTAACCTGATTCGCTACGAGGCCTCGGGCGATCTGTTCTGCGTGTGCCTGCAGCACGAGATCGACCACCTGCACGGCAACACCATGTTCGAGCGACTCAAGCCGATGCAGAGGATCAAGGCCGTCAAGGAGTACCAGGACGCCCTGGCCCGCGGCGCTCGACCGGGCGAGACGGAGTAGGTCCCACCGTCCCCTTCCGCCGCAGGGCTTAGGTTTTGCTCCATGCTCAAACAGTCCTGCTCGCACGAAGAGCACATTAAGTGCTCTTCGGCTCGTGCGGAACTGCGCGTGGAGCAATAACCTAAGCCCTGCGGCGGAAGGGGACTGCGTTTTCGTGTTCCTTTTCGCCCGGGTGCCGTCGGGCCAGGGAGGGACGTCTTCGCTGATAGGTGCTTTGTTGAGAGAGCTGCTTTTATTGCGGCTCTTTCTTTGGTTTTGGGTATATGTGTTCTTGTTGAATTGTTATTGCGGATGGGCTGGGTACTTGGCTTTCCGCTGTTATTTGTAGCCGTCTCGGCTCGTTATTGAGAGGAGACTTACTTTTATGCGTATTGTGTTTATGGGTACGCCTGATTTTGCTGTGCCTTCGCTGACTTCGCTTGTTGAGGCTGGGAACGAGATTGTGCTTGTCATTACTCGTCCCGATGCTGTTCGCGGGCGTGGTAAGAAGCTTGAGCCTTCTCCTGTTAAGGCCAAGGCGTTGGAGCTGGGACTTCCCGTTATCGAGGCCAATCGTATGACGCCGGAGGTAGTTGAGGCGCTCAAGGCTGCGCGGGCTGATATTTTCTGTGTGGCTGCCTATGGCTGCATTCTGCCCGATGAGGTGCTGCATATAGCGCCGCTCGGCATTGTGAATGTTCATGCGTCCTTGCTGCCTCGTTGGCGTGGGGCTGCTCCTATTCAGCGTGCCATTCTTGCTGGTGACGAGGTTGCTGGCGTTTCCATTATGCGTATTGGGCATGGCGTGGATACGGGCGCTTATTGCGCGCAGGTCTCGACCTCGGTTGCGGGTAAGCATGCCGAGGCACTGACTATGGAGCTTGGCGAGCTCGGCGGTAAGCTGCTGGCCGATACGCTGCCGTCGCTTGCCGATGACACGGCCGTGTGGACCGAGCAGGATGAGTCCCTTGTCACGCATGCTGCCAAGATTTCCAAGCAGGAGATGCGTCTGGATCCGCAGATGGGGGCGCTCGATTGTGTGCGTCACGTGCTGGCTTCGTCCGACACTGCACCCGCTCGCTGCGTGATTGCCGGCAAGTCGGTTCGCGTGCTCGATGCTGCGCCAAGCGATGTGTCGCTTGGCGAGGGCGCTGTTGCCGTTAAGAGCAAGCGTGTTTACCTGGGCCTGTCGGATGGCTCGGTTGAACTGCTCGAGGTTAAGCCTGACGGCAAGCGTGCTATGGCTGCTTCTGCCTGGGCTGCCGGCCTGCAGGGTGCCAATCTGACGTGGGGTGTTTTGTCATGAGCAAGCTTTCTCCCGCGCGCAAGCTTGCGCTCGATGTGCTGATGGAGGCCGACCGTCGCGGTATGTACGCACGCGACGTGTTGTCTTCCCGTGCTTCCGCCAAGGCCATTGACCAGCGCGATTCCGCGTTTGCCGCTCGCCTGGCGCTGGGCGTTGCCGCGACGCAGGGCATTTTGGATGAGCTGCTCGATCAGTTTCTCGATAAGCCCAAAAAGGTCGCGCCGCGCGTTCGCATGGCGCTTCGCATCTCGGCCTTCGAGATGCTCTACCTGCATACCCCGGGTCGCGTTGCCGTGAGTCAGGGCGTTGAGCTGGTTCGTAGCGGCGCTAAATCGGCTGCTGGTCTGGCGAACGCCGTACTGCATAAGGTCGCGGACAACGTCGAGGACTTTGCCACTGCGGCGGATGCCGATGAGTCCGAGCGCCGATTGGTTCGCCTATCTCGCCTGATGGGCATGCCGCGCTGGCTGTGTGCTCGCATTGTGGCGTCGTTCGATACGCCCGAGGGCGCGCTCAACTTTGCAGGAAATCTGGCGCCCGCGCCGCTCGCTTTGCACGAGAACGCCTTTGCAACCAAGCCTGATCCGTACCTATCGCAGCTTGTGGCGCCGGTGTTCCCGGGCTGCCATGCGCCGGTCGATTCGCAGGCTACGGTTGCGTCGGGTGTGTTTGACCGCGCGGCGGCCGTGGCCTCGGACCTTAACGCCCAGCTCATCGCTACTGCGGCGACCCGTCCTGGGCTTTGCCTGGAGATCGGCTCCGGTCGCGGCACCAAGACCTATGTGATGATGTGCCAGGCCAAGCGTGCCGGCTACGAGCGTCAGCACACTGCACTCGATTTGCACGATCGCAAGTGTGATCAGAATCTTGCGCGCCTGCATAAGGCTGGTATTAAGGGCGTTCGTACCGTCTCGGGTGATGCGTGCGAGCTTGATGCGGTGCTTACGTCGTTCGATGCCATGCTTGGTAAGCCTGTTCTGTTTGATACGGTGTTTATCGATGCCCCGTGTTCGGGCACCGGCACCATGCGCCGTCATCCCGAGATTCCTTGGCGCCTGACCGAAAAGGATGTGACGGTTGAGCTGCCTAAACTGCAGCTGACGATGCTTAAGGAAGCCGCCGCGCGCGTTGCCGAGGATGGCGAGCTCATCTATGCGACGTGCTCGGTCTTTGATGAGGAGAACGCGCAGGTCGTAGATGCCTTCCTGGCCTCTCCCGAGGGCGCCGACTTTACCGTGGCGCCGCTCTCCGAGGCGCAAATCCTGCAGCTGCCCGAGTTTGCCCAGGCTAAGAAACTCGTCTCCGTACGCCAAAACGACCGCGGACTTTTCCAAAGCGTGCCGGTAAACGCGGATTCCTACGACGGCCACTTCTGCGCCCGCCTGGTCCACAAGTAACTACTAAGTTGCGGTGAAATAGGGATTGAATAGCGGCTTCTACCCGCCAAACAGTCCTTATTTCACCGCAACTCATAAGGATGATTTTTCTGGGACTGGGATTAATAAATCGCCTATGAAAGTAAGCGGTTGGGTTTGGTAAGTTTCTGGATGCGTGAACCGCTCGCAGATTTAATATTGAGGGGTTAAAATGAACGAACTTAATAGTGACAAGATTGACAATCCTGAAGATAATACTCAGGAAAATGAAGAGGTTGAGAATTCTTCGATTAAAAAGCGGGTAATTATTGGTGCCGGTATTGTTGCTCTGTTCATTGCTGGTTGTGTCGGTGGTTATGCTGGTTACAATTACAAACAAGCATGTAGTGAACATAATCAGCAGGTTGAAGTTTTGTATTCAAAGGCTAGCGATAGTGTTGCTGCCTTTAAGGCTGATCCTGGGTTACTAACTTTTGAGCAACGTCTTGATACCATTAAAAATGCTCAAAATAATAAAGAGATTTTGAATAAAGAAATCTCTAATGACAGTTTTAAGTATGCGGATGGCACTTCCCCTGATTGGACGAAGTTGCTCAATAAATACGATTCCGTTATTAAAGTCTGTCGTAATGCTCAAAATGATGAGTGGAATACTTCTGTAACTGACCATGTTAATTTTGATGTAAATTCTACTGAAGATACTGACTCTCTCCAGCAGCATATTAATAGCCTCAATGGTCTTCTTAATGATATTTCTAATAAAGATAATCAGAAGCTTATTTTTGAAGATGCCAAAAAGGATTCTAAGAAGTTCATTGATCAAATCAATGAACAGATTAGTCGTTATCAAACTCGTATTGATGATGTAAATAAGGCAAAAGCAGAAGCTGAGGCGAAGACTCAAGAGGAAGTAACAGCACAAGCTCAACAGCAGACTTCTCAGCAGAATAGTTATTCTAGCGGTAGTAACTATTCTAATAATAATTCTGGTGGATCTTCTAGCAGTATTTCTTCTTCCAATAATAGTGGTGGTAAGTATGTCATTCGTCAATTAGATCAATATGATGCAGCTGGTAACTATATCGGATCTACTCATTGGTATAGCGATGGTACCTGTGACGACCCCTATTCTGCTGGTATGGGCGGATTTTAAAATATACTAATTTTTAAAAATAATTATCGACTCATAGCGCAAAGAAGTGGCCCCGCGATCGTAGTTGATCGTGGGGTCACGTTGTTATTAGTGGCTATGCGGGCAATTGGCGCAGCAGCCGCTGGTGGCGTTGGTGCTGGAGCCGCCGCTTCGCTGGTCGGTGTTGTAGAAACCGCTGCCTTCGAACTTAATGCCGCTGGCCGAGAACGTCTTGGATGCCGGGGCGCCGCAGCTGGGGCATACGACCTCGGGCGTCTCGGACATGGGGTGCTCAACCTCAAACACGTTGCCGCAGCTCGTGCACTTGTAATCGTAGCGCGCCATAATACTTCCTTTTCAGCACAAAGCGGGCAGATCGCTCTGCCCGCAAAAATTCAAACAGCTGTAACTGTACCCTATATCGGGGGTTTTATCACGCTTCGCCCCAGAATCTATGGGTGCTGCGCAGGAGCTTCGCAGTTTTCTGTTCGGCCGCAGCAATGTCGGCCTCCTGCGCCTGCCATGTCCAGTTACCCGTGGCCACGCCCGGCACGTTCATACGTGCATCGTCGCCCAGCCCCAGCACGTCCTGCAGCGGCATCATAACGAGCGGAGCATCGCTGGCCAAGGCGTTGCCCATGAGCTCGCCTGCCAATGCAATGCCGCTCGGCTCGTCGCCGCCCGCAAAGGAGTGCGTGCACCAGCCGGCAAGCGTCGAGGTGTCGTGCGTCGAGGTGTACAGGATCTTGCCCGGCGTGGGATGAATTCCGCAGCGAACGTCGTAGTTGCTAAACTCCAGTACGTCCATGTCGGGGAAGCCACAGGTCGAAGCCATCGCGCGAACACCAGGCGTCAAATAGCCCAGGTCCTCGGCAATAAAGTTGAGCGGACCCAGCTCGTCGTAGGCCGTCTGGAACAGGTCCTTGCCCGGGCCAGCCAGCCAGCGACCGTCAGAACAGGCCTTGCCGGCGGGGATGCTAAAGTAGCTGTGGAAACCCAGGAAGTGGTCCAGGCGCACGCGGTCGTAGAGTGCGAACGCACGGCGCAGGCGGTCGAGCCACCAGCGATAGCCATTCTCCTTCATGTGATCCCAGCGGAAGGTGGGGTTGCCCCAGACCTGGCCCTCGGGTGCAAAGTTGTCGGGCGGCGCCCCCGAAATCTCAATCGCCTTGCCGGTGTCGGACAGCCAGAAGTTTTCGGGCTCGCTCCACGCGTCGGCCGAATCGTCCGAGACATACATTGGGATATCGCCGATGACCTCGATGCCCTTCTTGTGTGCATAGTTCATAAGCTCGCACCAGGCAAGGTCAAAGCGATACTGCATGTACGCCTGCAGCTCGGCCTCGTCGTGGAATCGCTTGTCATCGATCAGGTACTCGTTGTAGCGCGCGACATCCGCCGGCCAATCGTGGCGTGACAGTCCCTCAAAGTGCTTCTTTACCGCCATGTAGACGCAGTACTTCTCGAGCCAGTCGGCGTTGCGATGTTTAAACGCCGTGTACAGCGGGTCGGCATCCTCGCCGCCGCGGGCCTTCCAGGTGACGAAGTCGGCAGCCAGCTCCTCGTGGCCCTCGGGCAGCAGGTCGATATTGCCTGCAAAGGCCGAGGGGCCGGCGTAGGGGGAGCGGAAGAAGTCCGTGGGATTGACGGGCAGGACCTGCCAGTAACGCATGCCCATGGCGGCCAGGTGGTCGATAAAACGACGCGTGGGCGCACCGATTGTGCCGGGCTTGCCGTCATCGGTCGGCACCGAGGTGATATGGCACACGACGCCTGCGCCATGATCGAGCGGCTCCTGCAGGCGCTTCTCGGCATGGTGATAGATGATCGAAGAGCCCAGTGGGTACAGGTCAAGCGTGACGGTACCGTTGTGGATTTCGCATTCGTGGCCGCTGATCACGTCGCTTGCACATTCGCTGAGCGCCGGGATTGTCACGCAGTGCGAATTGCGCAGGCTGCGATTGATGATAACCGTCGCGGCCTCGCAGTCTTTGCCCGTGCGAGTGTAGGCCAAGACGTCGTCGTTGAGCGCGAAGGCCTTGATCTCGCCGTCGACCATAAACGGCAGCGCGCGGCGGACGGCAGACGCGTTCTTAACAATGGCCAGCGTATCGAAGTCGTGGAGCTGGTCCTTGGTCGGCAGGGTACGGCGGTTGCCCGGATCGGTGAGGCCCTCCAGGCCGTACTCATCGCCGTAATAGATCGAGGGCACTCCTGGGAAGGTCATCTGCATGAGCGTTGCCAACCAAAAACGGCTCTTGGCCAGGCCCATCGAGTTCTCGTCCAGGCGCCATTTGCTGCGCTCGCTCTCGGGCAGCTGCGACTCGTCGGGGCCACCGCCGAGCACCGAGATAATGCGCGGGCGGTCGTGGCTCGAAAGCAGATTGAGTGCGCAGGCCAGCGCCTCGCGCGGGTAGTTCTCGCGCAGGGTTTCGATATCCTCAGCAGCTTGATAGGCATTCTTGTAGCCCATCAAAAAGCCGATGACCATGTCGCGGAAGGGGTAGTCCATGGCAGAGTCGAGCTCGGAGCCCTGCAGATAGCGGCGAAGGTGGCCATAGCTGATCTTGTTGGAGGCGTCTTCCCAGACCTCGCCGAGCAGCAGCGCGTCGGGCTTCTCGGCGAGCACGGCCTTTTTGATTTCGGCCAGGAAGTCGTCGGAAAGCTCGTCGGCCACGTCCAGGCGCCAACCATGGGCACCGGCGCGCAGCCATTTGCGGATCACGCCGTCCTTGCCCAGGAGCCTCTCGCGCACCAGTTCGGAGCTCTCGTTGATGGCGGGCATGTTGCCCACGCCCCACCAGCAGTCATACGAACCGTCTTCATGGAAGTAAAACGCATCGCGCCACGGCGAGTCCTCGCTCTGCCATGCACCGACGCCGGGATAGTTGCCGTAGCGGTTAAAGTAGATCGAATCGTCGCCCGTGTGGTTGAAGACGCCGTCCAGGATGATAGAAATGCCGAGCTTCTCGGCCGCCTTGCACAGCTCCGTAAAGTCCTGCTCGGTGCCCAGAATCGGGTCGATCTTGGTGTAATCGGCCGTGTCGTAGCGGTGGTTGCTCGCGGCCTCAAAGATGGGGTTGAGGTAGATGGCCGTAAAGCCTAGCTCGGCAATGCGGGGCAGGTCATTTTGGATACCCTTGAGCGAGCCGCCGTAAAAATCCCAGGTCTTGATGGAGCCGTCTTCGGCACGCTCGTACTCGGGCGGTTCGTTCCAGTCCTCGACCATGCGGCGCTGGATTCCTTTGCGTGGTTTTTCAACTTCGGCAAGCGTGCGTTCGCGCCAGTTTTCGTCGCGTGCATAGCGGTCGGGGAAGATCTGGTAGACCATACCGCGCTCGTACCAAGTGGGACGGTTCTCTCGGTGCTTGTAGACGGTAATCTGGAAGGACGGAACCTCGGCGTAGTTGTAGGTCACACCCTCGCCACCGGTGCGACCTTGCGGTGCACCCAGGCGTACCTCGGGCTGGCCCTCGATGTTGCAGATAAAGCTGTACCAGATAAGACAGGGCTCAGTGCACTCAAGCTCTACGGTAAATATGCCGTCGCCCTCGTGCGTCATGGGATACAGAGACTCACCGATTTCATCGACCCAGGTGCGCAGGGTGAGCGTTGCCTGGTTGGGGTCGGCATCCTCCAAAATCACCGATAGCGAAACGGAAGTTCCAGTGGTCACAGCGCCAAACGGAGTACGAAACTGCGGCAGACGGCTGTTGTGAATCAATCTCATAATACGGTCCAGTTCAATAGAATCACGGCCTGCGGGCCATGGGCTTTACGCACAGGATGTAAGTATATCTGTTGTACAGAGGCTGTATAAACAACATCCGTTTACCATCGGCGAACGGTTGTCCTAGAAAATCGTTTTACCACCCAAATTATCGCGATATTTAAAAACGCCTATACCGATACTATTTGTAGCCAACCAAAAGTACTTCGGTTTACTACGATGAATTGGATGATCTCAACCATGGTCATTTTGGTGATATTAAAACCGCAGGTAGAGGCGTTGCCAATTTCGTAGATTACTCGCAGTGGTCGGCCGGAGCCATTTTGTCGTAGTAAACCGGCCCTCTTTTTAATAGAGAAGTTCAACCAAGAAGAGGGCGCCTGGTTGGGCGTCCTCTTCTTGGTTGAGGATTAAGTTTTAATCGTCCGGATTAGCGGCGCTTGCGGGTGGCCGTTGCCTTGCGGACGGAGGTCTTCTTGGTCGGAGCCTTTTCCACGGTCGTGGCGGCAGGGGAGACCGGGGTCTCCTTGGCGGGCTCGGCCTTTGCCTTAGCCTTGGGAGCGGTCTTGACCTCGGCGACCTTCGGCGTCGGCTCGGCCTTTACTGCGGGCTTGTCCTCGTCCTTGGCCTCTGCCTTGGGAGCAGCAGCCTTGGTCGTGGCCTTCTTGGCCGTCGTCGTAGAGCGCTTGCGCGTGGTGGTCTTGGCGGCCGGCTTTGCCTCGACAGCTGCCTTGGCCTTGGGCTCTGAGGGCGCCTCCTCGACCTTGACGGCGGGCTTTGCAGCAGCCTTCGGGGTCGTCTTCGCGGCGGCCTTCGTCGTAGCAGCCTTGGTCGTCGTCGACTTCGTAGCCGTGGCCTTCTTGGCGGTCGCGGTCTTGGTCGCGGTCGTCTTCTTGGTAGCAGCCGTCTTCTTGGAAGCGGTCATAGCCGGAGCCTTTGCCGCAGGCTTAGCCTCGGCAGCGGTGGTCTCGGCCTTTACCTCGGGGGTAACCTCGGCCTCGGCGGCCTTCTTGGCAGCGGCGGTCGTACGCTTGCGCGTAGTCGATGCCTTGGCAGTAGTTGCCTTAGCGGCGCTAGTCTTGCTAGCAGCGGCCTTCGTGGTCGTGGTCTTCTTGGCCGTCGTCTTGCGGGCCGTCGTCTTCTTGGCGGCAGGTTTCGCTGCGGGCTTAACTTCGGCATCGGCCTTGGGCTCCTCAGCAGCAGCGGGCTCCTTAACGGTCGCCGCAGGCTCGGCCTTAGCGGCAACCGGCTCCTCAACAGCCTCAGGCTCCTCAGCCTCAGCCACAGCCGCCGGCCTCTCAATCTCCGGGTGCATAAAGAAGTACAGGTCTAGATACTTGTCGGCCGAGCGCGTCCAGCTAAAGTCCTGGCTCATGGCCTGCGTGACCAGCTGGTTCCAAGCGTCGCGGTTATCCCAGAACAGGCGGGCCGCGCGGAACACCGCGTCGCCCATCTCGTCGCCGTTAAAGTTGCTAAACGAGAAGCCCGTGCCCTCGCCGGTAAACTCGTTATATGGGATCACCGTGTCCTTCAGACCACCGGTCTCGCGCACGATGGGCAGGGTGCCGTAGCGCATAGCGATGATCTGCGACAGGCCGCAGGGCTCAAACTTCGACGGCATCAGGAACATATCGGCGGCGGCGTACATGCGCTGCGACAGCGCCGGGTCGAATTCGATGCGCGCGGCCATGGTGCCGGGGTACTTGTCCTGGAAGTAGCGCAGGCCGTCCTCGTAGTCGCGGTCGCCCGTGCCCAGCACCGCCACCTGCACGCCGCCGGACAGGATGCGGTCGAGCGCGTACATGACCAAGTCCATCCCCTTTTGGCGCGTCAGGCGCGTGACCATCACCATGAGCGGACGGTCGTCGCGAACCTCGAGCCCCAGCTCTTCCTGCAGCTTGGCCTTGCACACGGCCTTGCCGGAGCGGTCCTCCACGGTGTAGTTGGCGGCAATGCGCTTGTCTGTCGCCGGGTCAAAGCCCGCGACGTCGATGCCATTCAAAATGCCCTGCAGCGCGTACGAACGCTCGCGCAGCACGCCGTCCAGGCCCTCGCCAAATTCGGGCGTCTGAATCTCGTTGGCATAGGTGGGGCTTACCGTAGTGATGGCGTCGGCATAACGCAAGGCGCCCAGCATGTAGTTGATGCTGCAGGCGTCGCAGCGCAGCTGCGTAGCGGCCGCGGGAATATGCGCCACGCCTAGGATGTCCTCCATCACGGTGTCGCTAAACTGGCCCTGGAACGCCACGTTGTGGATTGAGAACACGGTCTTGACGCGGTCGTACAGCGGCAGACCCTGGTAGAACTCGCGCAAGAACACGGGCGCCAGTGCCGTCTGCCAGTCGTTGCAGTGCAGGATGTCGCACTCAAAGCCGGCCGGCAGGTGCTGCAGGCTCTCGGTGATGGCCTTGGAGAAAAACGCGAAGCGCTCGCCGTCGTCAAAAAAGCCGTACGGATAGTCGCGCGCAAAGTAGCGCTCGTTGTCCACGAACATATAGGTGACGCCGTCGTGCTCGAGCTTCTCGAGCCCGCAGTACTCGTTGCGCCAGCCCAGGCTCACGTAAAAGTCGGCAAAGTGCTCCATCTGCGCCTTGTACTCGTCCTTGATGGTGGCGTACTTGGGCACCATCACGATGACCTCGGCGCCGGCGCGCACGAGTGCCGCAGGCAGCGAGCCCGCCACGTCACCCAGGCCTCCGGTCTTAACAAACGGTGCGCACTCGGCCGAGGCAAACACGATCTGCATCTTTTTGCTGGAATCTGCCATATTGTCTCCCATGATGTAATTCGAGAATAGCCGCCTGGCGCTAACCGGGCGGCTATTCTACATGTTACGAGCGATGTTGCGGTGTCAACGTTAACGTACGATGGTGGTGTCGGAAGTTAACGGAGCCTTGCCCAGCACCAGGATGTTCTCGGGCGTGCCGCGAAGCTCGGTGTTGGTGGGAACCACGTTGTTCTTGTCCAGAATGGCATTCTCGACGCGGGCGCCGCTCTTGATGATGCAGCTCTGGTTGATGATCGAGTTGGTCACCGAAGCGCCTTCCTCGACCACGACGCCGCGCGACAGGATCGAGTTACGCACGGTGCCCTTGATGATGCAGCCGGCCGAGATGATCGAGTTGCACGCGTGGCTGCCGGTCGCATAGCGCGAAGGCGGCACGTCGTGAGCCTTGGTCAGGATCGGGCGCTCGGGATCGAAGAGCTGGTCGGCCACGGTCTGGTCGAGCAGGTCCATGCTGCGGCGATACAGCGACTTCTCGCTAAACACGCCCACGACCTCGCCCTTGTATTCGTAGCTGCACACGTCGATGTTGCCAAAGTCGCCCTGGAGTGCCTCGAGCAGGTCAAGATAGTCGGCGGCCTGGTAGTGGTCGATGATCTCGAGCAGCGTCTCGCGGTTGACGATGCAGCAGTCCATAGAGGCGTTGTCGCCGTACACGACGCCGGCGCTCACACCCGTCAGGCGGCCGTTCTCGTTAATCTCGAGTTTGGTCTCGTCGTCGACGTTGCGCGTGGCCTTGCAGTACACCACGGTCATCTGGGCACCGGAGTTCTCGTGCGCGTCGATGATGGTGTTGAGGTCCATGTTAAAGATGATGTTGGTGCCCATCATCACGACGTAGGGCTTGTCCGAGCGCTGGAACAGCGTCTTGTTGGAGATGATATCGCGCAGCAGGAAGCGCATGCCGCCCTTGGTGGTGCCATACGCGTTGCCGGGCACCATGAACAGACCGCCCTTCTTGCGGTCCAGGCCCCAGTCCTTGCCCGAGCCCACGTGGTCAATCAGCGAGCGGTAGTTGCCCGGCATGACGACGCCAACGGTCTTAATGCCGGCATTCATCATGTTGGACAGCGGGAAGTCGATCAGGCGGTAGCGACCCAAAAACGGAACGGACGCGATAGGGCGGTCCTTGAGCAGCACGCTGCCGTAGGTCGAAGAGTAGTTAGCGGTGATATAACCGATGGCCTTGCGATTGATCATCGGATCATTCCCCCTTCCCGATAACGACGTCATTTCCAACGACGGCCGTATCCTTGGTGGTATCGACAGAGCCGAGCTTCACGCCCTCTTCGACCGTGGAGTTCTCGCCCAAAATAGCGCGGCAGATGTGCGCGCCGCTCTTAACGTGCGCACCCGGCAGCAGCACGGAGTCCTCGACCACGGCGCGCTCCTCGATGATGACATCGGTCGAAAGGATCGAGTGGCGTGCAGTGCCGTAGATCTTGCAGCCGTTGGAGACCAGGCAGTCGTCCAGGCGGCCGTCCGGGCCAATGTAGTGCGGCGGACGCGTGGTGATGTTGGACATGATGGGGAAGTGCTTGTCAAATAGATCGAACTCGGGGTTGTTGCCCAGCAGGTCCATCGAGGTCTCGTGGAAGCTGGCGATGGTGCCGACGTCCTTCCAAAAGCCGTGGAACTCGTAACTGTACAGGCGCTTGCCCTCGCCGAGCAGCTTGGGGATGATGTCCTTGCCAAAGTCGTGGCTCGAGCGCTGGTCCAGAGCGTCCTCCTCGAGCGCCTCGATCAGCACGTCGGCCGAGAAGATGTAGATGCCCATGGACGCGAGGTTCGAATCGGGTTTCTCGGGCTTCTCGGTGAACTTGGTGATGCGGCCGTCCTCGGGGTCGGTGGTCAGGATGCCAAAGCGGCTGGCCTCCTCCCACGGCACGGGCATAACGCTCACCGTGAGGTCTGCGTTGTTCTCAATGTGCGTCTTGAGCATCTTGCGGTAATCCATGCGATACAGGTGATCGCCCGAAAGAATCAGGACGTACTTGGGGTCGTTGGCCTTGATGTAGTCGAGATTCTGCGTAATGGCGTCGGCCGTGCCCGCATACCAGGCGCCACCGGTCTGCGTCTCGTACGGCGGCAGGATCGACACGCCGCCATCGCGGCTGTCCAGATCCCAAGCCTCGCCGGAGCCCACGTAGGCATGCAGCAGGTAGGGGCGATACTGCGTCAGAACGCCCACCGTGTCGATGCCCGAGTTGGAGCAGTTGGAGAGCGAAAAGTCGATAATGCGGAACTTGCCACCAAAGCTAACCGCCGGCTTAGCGATCTTTTGGGTGAGTGCCCCCAATCGGCTGCCCTGTCCTCCTGCGAGGAGCATCGCGATGCATTCTTTCTTACTCATCGATTTCTCCTTCTGTCATCGATGTTCTTAAACCCATTAGCGACGGGCGCGGCGCTCGGTCACGCCCGTCGAGTAATGCCGTGCTGGCATAAGGGAGCTTGCGCGCCTTTACGCGTGCCAGATCTCGTCGCGGTACTCGCGAATGGTGCGGTCGCTCGAGAACCAGCCGGAGGAGGCGGTGTTGAGCAGCGCCTTGCGGTTCCAGGTCTCCTGGTCGCCGTAGCTGCCGGTGAGCTTCTCCCATGCATCCACGTAGCTGCGGAAGTCTGCCATGACCAGGTCGGGGTCGTTGTTGTTCATGAGCTCGTTGTAGATGCTCTCGAAGTTGCCCGAAAGACCCGCAAAGGTGTTGTCCTTGAGCTCGTCCATCACGCGGCCCAGACGCTCGCGGTCGTTGTTGAGGGTATCCCATGCAAAGTAGCTGTTCGACGCCCAGAGCTGCTCGACCTCGGGAGCGGTCAGGCCAAAGATGGCCTCGTTCTCGCGGCCGGCCAGGTCGGCGATCTCGATGTTGGCGCCGTCGAGGGTGCCCAGCGTAATGGCGCCGTTCATCATGAGCTTCATGTTGGACGTGCCCGAGGCCTCCTTGCCGGCCGTGGAGATCTGCTCCGAGATCTCGGCGGCGGGGTAGATGAGCTGGGCGTTGCTCACGCGGAAGTTGGGGATAAAGCAGACCTTCATGACCTCGTTGACGCGCGGGTCGTTGTTGATGACGTCTGCCACGGAGTTAATGAGGCGGATGGTCTCCTTGGCAAAGGTGTAGCTCGAGGCAGCCTTGCCGCTAAAGATGAAGGTCGTCGGCGTCACGTGGAAGTTGGGATCGGCGATGCGACGGTTGTAGATGTCCATTACCTTCATGATGTTCATGAGCTGGCGCTTGTAGGCGTGGAAGCGCTTTACCTGGACATCGAAGACGGTGTTGGGATCGATGACCAGACCGGTCTCGGCCTTGACGTAGGCGGCCAGGCGCTCCTTGTTGGCGCGTTTGGAGGCGCCCACGGCCTTAAGGAACTCGGTGTCGTTCTGGAACTCCTTGAGTTTCTCCAGCTCAAAGGCGTCCTTGAGCCAGCCGTCGCCAATGGCCTCGGTGACGAGCTTGGCGTAGGTGGGGTTGGCCTCGGCAAAGAAGCGACGGTGCGAGATGCCGTTGGTCTTGTTGTTGAACTTCTCGGGCGTCAGGGCATAGAAGTCCTTGAGCACGATGTTCTTGATGATGTCGGAGTGGATCTTGGCCACGCCGTTGACGCTGTGGCTGCAGATCACAGACAGGTTGGCCATGCGAATCTCGCCGTCCCACAGGATAGCGGTCTGGCGCAGGCGCTCCTGCCAGCCCTCCTGCGTGGTGTCGAACGACTCGTGCCAACGACGGCTGATCTCGTCGATGATCTGGTACACGCGGGGGAGGAGCTTGGAGAACGTGCCGATGGGCCACTTCTCCAGAGCCTCGGGCAGGATGGTGTGGTTGGTGTAGCTCACGACCTGCGTCACGATGTTCCAGGCGTCGTCCCACTCGAGCTTCTTCTCGTCGATCAGGATACGCATGAGCTCGGGGCCGCACATGGCGGGGTGGGTATCGTTGGTATGGATGGCCACAAACTGCGGCAGCAGCTCCCAGTTCTCGCCGTGCTCCTTCTCAAAGGTGTCGAGCAGGCTGTAGATGCCGGCCGAAACAAACAGGTACTCCTGCTTCAGGCGCAGCAGACGGCCGTGCTCGCCGGCGTCGTTGGGGTAGAGGATGGCGCTGATGGCCTCGGCCTCGGCGCGCTCGGCGTCGGCCAGGGCGTAGTCGCCGCGGTTGAAGGCCTCCAGGTCAAAGTGCTCCTCGACCGGCTCTGCGGCCCAGACGCGCAGCTTGTTGACGGTCTCGCCGGCATAGCCCACAACGGGGATGTCGTAGGGGACAGCCAGGATGTCCTGCGTGTCCACCGTGCGGTAGAACGTGCGGCCGTTCTCCTCAAAGCCCTCGACGTGACCACCAAACTTAATGGTCACGGCTTTGTCCTGACGACGGACCTCCCAGGGATAACCGTGGGTCAGCCACTCGTCGGTAGCCTCGACCTGGCTGCCGTTAACGATCTCTTGCTTAAACAGGCCGTAGCGGTAGCGCATGCCGTTGCCGTAGCCGGCAATGCCCTCGGCTGCCATGGAATCCAGGAAGCATGCGGCCAGACGGCCCAGGCCACCGTTGCCCAGAGCCGGATCGGGCTCCTGGTTCTCGATGACGGACAGATCGAAGCCCATGTCGTTGAGCGCCTCGGCGACCATGTCGCGCACGCCAAAGTTGAGCAGGTAGTTGTCGAGCAGGCGGCCGATCAAAAACTCGATCGAGAAGTAGTACACGCGCTTCTTGCCCTCGGCGGTGGCGCGGGCGTCGCTCTTGGTGGCAACGGTGCGCGCCTTCTCGGCCACGAGCTTGGCCAGGGCGTTAAAGCGGTCGAGGTCGCTGGCGGCCTCGACGCTCTTGCCGCTGATGCTCATGACGGCATCGCGATAGAGCTCGGTAAACTCCTGCTTGTTGTCGAAGATCTTATTCATACGTTCCTTTCCCCCGGGGATGTTTCTCCCGGAACGGTTATGACTTGTATCCTACGCCTCGCCGAGGCGGGTAATTACAGCTGTAACGGCTTTGTTACGCATCCTTGGCAGACGGCTTAACAGAAGCAGACTTGGCCTTGGTAGCGGCTTTTTTGGCAGCCGGCTTCTTGGCCGCGGTAGCCTTAGCAGCGGGCTTTGCGGGAGCCTTAGCCTTGGCCTTGGCCTTGGCAGCGGGCTTGGTAGCCTTTGCCTTGGCCGGAGCCTTCTTGGCGGCCGCGTGCTTTGGTTTCACCGAGGACGCGCGCTTTTTGGACGCAGCCTTTGGAGCTTCGACCACGGGCGGCTTGTAGCTGCTGGGACCGCGGCGCTTAAGCACCACGCCTGCCAGGCCGGGCACCTTAATCTCGATGGAGTCCATCTGCCCGTTCCAGGGATAGGGCTCGCTCGAGCAGGTGTAGGGCTCCTCGCCGGCATAGCCGCTGCCGCCAAACTCGGGACGGTCGGAATCGAAGATGACCTCCCAGTCGCCCTCTCGCGGCACGCCCACACGGAAGCTCTCGTAGCTCGCCGGGTCAAAGTTGATCAGGATCACCAGGTCGTCGTCGATGTCCTCGCCCTGGCGCACAAAGCTCACGATGGACTGCTTGGAGTTGTCCGCGTCGATCCAGGTAAAGCCGTCGTCGGTGTAGCCGCGCTCGTACAGAGCGGGCTCGGCGGTGTACAGGTGGTTGAGCGCCTTGATAAACGCCTGATGATGCTTGTGAGTCTCGTACTCCTCGGTCAGGAACCACTGGATGGACTCGTAGTAGCGCCACTCAATAAACTGGCCGATCTCGTTGCCCATAAAGTTGAGCTTGGCACCGGGGTGCGTCATCTGGTAGAAGGCCAGCGTGCGCAGGCCGGCAAACTGGCGCCACCAGTCGCCCGGCATACGGCCGATGAGCGAGCACTTGCCGTGCACGACCTCGTCGTGGCTCAGCGGGCAAATGAAGTTCTCGGTAAAGGCGTACATGATGGAGAACGTGAGCAGGCCGTGGTTGCCGGGGCGCCACGGAAAATCGGTCTGCATGTAGTGCAGGGTGTCGTTCATCCAGCCCATATCCCACTTGTAGTGGAAGCCCAGGCCGCCGTCCTGCGGCGGATAGGTCACGAGCGGCCACGCGGTGGACTCCTCGGCCATCATCATCACGTCGGGGTAGTGCGCCTCTACAGCACAGTTGACCTGGCGGATAAACGCGCTGGCGTCCAGGTCCTCCTCGGTACCGTACTTGTTGAACTTCTTTTGGCCGGGATCGTCGATGCCAAAGTTGAGGTACAGCATGCTGGACACGCCGTCCATGCGAATGCCGTCCACGTGGAAGTTTTCGAGCCAGTACAGCACGTTGGAGACCAGGAAGGAGCGGACCTCGCCGCGGGCGAAGTCAAACTTGTGCGTGCCCCAGTTGGGATGAATCTCGTGCTCAAACAGCATGTGGCCGTTAAAGGTGGCAAGGCCGTGGGAGTCGGCGCAAAAACCGCCGGGCACCCAGTCCATAATCACGCCGATGCCCGCCTCGTGGCATGCATCGATAAAGTGCATGAGCTGCTGCGGGTTGCCGTAGCGCGACGTGGCGGCGTAATAGCCGGTCGTCTGGTAGCCCCAGGAGCCATCGAAGGGATGCTCCATAAGCGGCATGACCTCGATGTGCGTATAGCCCATGTCGCGCACGTAGTCCACGAGCTCCACCGACAGGTCGTCGTAGGTGTAGAACTCGCCGCGCTGCGCGGGGAAGGGATCCATGGGACCGGGGTAGTTGCCGTACTCGTCCGGCTCGCCCTGCGGCACGTCGCCGTGGCGCTTCCACGATCCAATATGTACCTCGTAGATGTTAAGGGGCTGCGACATATGGTTGTGGCTGGCGCGGCGCTTGAGCCATGCAGCGTCGTTCCATTTGTAGCCATCGAGGGTCCACAGCACGCTGGCGGTACCAGGAGGGCACTCGGCCTTAAAGGCATACGGATCGGCCTTGTAGAGCTTTTCGCCCTCGTTGGTCTCGATGAGATATTTATAAAGCTGGCCCTGCTCGGCGCCAGGAATAAAGCCTTCCCAGATAGCGCTCGTATGCATGGGCACCAGCGGGTTGGCTTGCTCATCCCAGTCGTTAAATTCGCCAATAACGTGAACGCTCTTTACATCGGGCGCCCAAACGCAAAAACGCCAGCCGCGCGTACGGTTCTGCGTGTCGGGGTGCGCGCCCATCTTTTCCCAACTGCGCTCCCACGTACCGATGCCAAACAGATAGACATCGTCTTTGGTGAGCTCCGGTGCGTGCGGGGCGGCTTTGCGGGTAGCAGGCTTTTTGGTTGCTGGCTTTAGCTTTGTATCGCTCACGTTTGATCCCATCATGACGCGGCAGCGTGTTGCCTTGGTGACTAGATGCGAAAGGTCCAAGGCTGCACGAATCGAAGGGACGGCGACAGTTCTATGATTCGTTCCACCTCGCGTGCTCGGTGGAACTTTCGGCAAAAACTACGATAACACCTGTACGTTAGTTTTATGAACGAAAGTGGATTTGCGGTGGCGTTTAATCGGTAAGCGCCATGTTTATACCACTGGCAGAATTGCGATGGTAAAACTCTTGACAGCTTTACCAATTAGGGTTTCTAGATTGTTAGGTTTACGTTTGGTAAAACGTTTTTAGCAGGTTGTTTACCATTTGACATCGAAAGGCTCGTTTATGGACCGCATCGCTGCCCCAAGTGTTGCTTTTATTTTCGATTGCGACGGCACGCTGGTTAATAGCACCCCCGTTTGGGCCTATGCCCAGCCAGAGTTATTGCACCGCCACGGAGTTGACGTGACGGTCGACGATTTTGCCCAGTTTGAGCATTTGTCGCTCGAGGACGAGTGCCAGGCCTACCACGATATCTGGGGCATTGGCACAAATGGCGAGGAGCTCTACCGCGAGTTGAGCGACATCCTGATCGATGGCTACTCCAAGGTGCCGCCGCGCGAGGGCCTGCTTGCATTTTTGAAGCAGGCGCAGGAGGCCGGCATTGCCATGTGCGTTGCCACGTCCACGCCAGCCGAGCTGGTTACGTCTGCGCTTGCGGGCGCCGGTCTCGATGCCTACATGGAGTTTATTACCACCACGGGCGAGGCGGGGCGCTCCAAGCAGTTTCCCGACGTTTATGAGCTGGCGCTGCGCCGCCTAGAGGAGCGTCACGGGCACCAGTTTGAGCGTGCATGGGTGTTTGAGGACGCCGTCTTTGGCCTAAAGAGCTCTGGCACCGCCGGCTTTAAGCGTGTGGGCATCTATGACCCGATCGGCCGTATGGAGCGCGACGAGGTGCGTGCCAACTGCGACATCTTTATCGATAGCTATGAGGACCTGGATCTGGCCCGCGTGCTTTCGTTTGAGGGATAGGCGAGGGCTTTGGCTTGCAAAGTTTTAGTTGTTTGCGGCTCGCCGGTGGTGGCGAGTCCCGAGTTGCTGTGCCACCTGGCAGGGGAGTGCGACCACGTCGTCGCCGTTGACCGCGGGCTCGATGCGCTTCTGGGCGCGGGACTGGGCTGCGACGTATATGTGGGGGATGCCGACACGGTGAGCGATGCCGGTCGCGCGCTGGTCGATGCCGCCGAAGTCTTTGAGGTAGAGCGCCACGACCCCTACAAGGACTATACCGATCTGGCGCTTGCGCTCGATTCCGTCCGCCGCCGCTGGCCGGCTGCCGAAGTGGTTGCGACTTGCGCCACCGGCGGTCGTCCCGACATGGCCCTGTCCGTGCTGGGGCTGCTCGCGGGCTACGAGGATGCCCCCGTTTGGATCGCCGAGAACAAGGTGGTCGCCCGCATCCTCCACGCAAGCGAGTCGTGGACCATCGAAGGCGCCGAAGGCAAGACGTTCTCCATTATCGCCATTGCTCCCAATACCGAGGTAAGCGAACACGGCCTAGAGTGGGAACTAGACCACAGCCCCCTGGGCTTGTTGGCCGACACGGGCATCAGCAACGTCGTCAGGTCAACAGCCAAGATCCAAGTCCACGCTGGTACTGCCATCGCTTACCTTTATCAATAGGCATTTAGATTCTGACCCAAAAAAGTCCTTGCACGTCGCGCCAACTTCCCCTATAGTATCTCCACGTCACGGGGGCGTAGCTCAGCTGGGAGAGCGCTTGACTGGCAGTCAAGAGGTCAGGGGTTCGATCCCCCTCGTCTCCACCACCGTGAATGCAAAGCCACCCTATCGGTTGGCTTTTTTATTTACATACGATATTTAGTAGCCTGAGCTGCATTTTTGCAAATGGCCCGTCATGTCATTGCGGGTGAAGCTGCCGCGCGGCATAAACTCGTAGGGCACGCCTAGCGCGTTGCCCACGGCCATGCCGTAAACGCAATCCCTCACCGTCCGCATTAAACCCACGGTACACACCTAATTCCAGTTCATGCCGAAATTGCGCGATCCCAATACGTCCTTCCAATGACTCTCGCGCTCGCACACCTCGGCAGTGGTCATCTTTGTGTCGCATACCTCAAGGATGGAGTAGGTAAAGTTCTCGATGATGTACCCAGCCCCGTGCTTAGCCGTGATGGCCTTGAATTCCTTGTTGCCGCCCGTAGGGTCCTCGGGGTTGGCATAGGCGCGCCAACGCTGCCAGATACCCAGGTCCGCGCCTGCGTCCTTCTTGCTGTCGCCCGAGGCCGAGCCCACGTAGAGCCGTCCCGTGGCGGTGTCGGTGATGCAGTAGACGCCCTTCACGTTGTCCAGCGCCCAGTACCAGTCGGAGCCCACGCTAGCGATGACGGCCTGCAGTGTCTTGCGGTCGATGCGAACGTACTTGTAGCCGGGGAAGGGGCTCACGTTGCCCAGGCTCATCGAGTATTCGTATACAACGGGCTCAAAGTCTCGCATCGCTTTCTCGTAGAACTTGTTGTAGATATTGCGTCCGATAGGCTTCTTCAGCTTGATGATAAGTCGCTTGATGTAGGCCTCGTAGTCAGGAAGAAGCGTCAGCTTGTAGCCCACGCCGCCCAGCACCTCGGGCACCACCTTCTCCACTTTGTGCATGCCGCCGAAGATGAAGTACTCGGGCCCGTAAGTGTAGTACTGGGCGAACGAGAGCAGGTACTCTGCATGGTTGAGGTTGTTGTTCGCCTGCCCTGTCGCGCTCCTCCACGCGTTCATCTCGTACCATCGCGAGCCGCTATCGGTCCTCTCCGTGGTCGAGGTATCTTTTAGCAGCAGGTCGTACGCGCGTAGGCTCACGTCGCCAGCGTTCATGTTGAACTTAACCTTGGTCTTCTCGGGGTGTGCCACCGGCATCAAGTCCCTGAGTGTTATCACGGGATTTCCCATGCTTATTCCGCCTTTTCGATTCGAAAGCTTGTAGATCGAATCATAACACTCGCTTTCCAAGCGGATATTAGCGCCCGGCCAACCAACCTGTTATTGCCGCTTTCCTCTCGATCAAGGATGCCCGTCAGCCTTGCTCAAGAAATTGAGCACCCATATACCCAGCCACTTCCTAAAAGTTGTCCAACAATCCGTCTCAAAATGCGTTGACTCTGTAGTCGGGCGTGCCCATTGTGTGACGAGTGCTCTCGCAACGCATCGACCTTGCGCCTCGCAATCGTTACGCAACCCTGCCCATAACCTGTAGTAACGTTTAATCGGTACAAAACAGCCTAACGAACGCAGCTTGCGCCTTATATGCTACAAACCAGAACCTAATACAGGTGTCCCCAAATGCTGTGCTAAACTGCTTTACATCACATGGTTTCAACTCCGCGTTGCAATTTGTGCGGATGCGTTCTACGCATCAATATGAGCAACCACGCGAGCGCGCAGAGAGCATCCGGCCGTAACGGCGGTGCCCCTCCTGAGCAGAAACCCAATAAAGTTCGACGCCTATTTCCGGTGAATTAAACCAGCGAAATAGTTGTCAGTATGCATGCTTTAGCTGTTTGCGTGCGGTCCAGTTTTGTACCCGCTTGACTGGATCGCACGCAGCCAGCTGGGGACGCGGTCATTTTTGCGATACACGTCCGTGTCTCTAGCAACTGCACTCATACATACCGTTCACGGTGGGGCAGAGCCACGTGCTTGTCTAACTGGGCTCAGGGTTTGAATATGGAGCGCCTTCGCGCACAAGCGCCCTGGCGAAGCCATGCACAAACCCCGTGAGCCACACGTAAGACAGCAAGGGGGTGGTGCTCGTGTGGTATGTGATCCAGGTCATTAACGGTCGCGAAGACGTAATGCGCGAGCGCATCGAGCGCGTGGTGCCGACAGGCGCCATGCAGGAGCTCTTTAATCCCCAATTTCAAACCGAGATTAAAGTACACGGCGAATGGGTCAATACGACCAAGCCGCTCTTTCCCGGTTATCTAATCTGCGACACGGCAGATCCCCGCACCGTGCAACAGTATCTGCTGCGCATGGATGACTTTGCCCGGGTGCTATCCCAGGACGGTCAATTTGTGCCGCTGGCAAAAGAAGAGGTCCAGCTTATTGGCAGTTTTACGCATAAGGGAGACCGCGTAGTTCCCATGAGCGAGGCCTTAAAAGACGGCGACCAGGTCGTAGTGACGGCAGGCCCGCTGCTGGGCCACGAAGGCCTTATCAAAACCATTAATAGACGCAAGAGCACTGCTTATTTGGAGCTCGACTTGTGCGGCCGACGCGTAACCACGCGTGTTGGCCTTGCCGTGCTTTCAGCCGAGCAGCGCGTAATGCGAAACCTTAAAAAGGCGATCGCTTAGCTGCAGGCGACTGTCTAACGGGACAGGGAGGATCCCCAGGGGCGGGGACGTAGGTTTGAAGGAAATATTGTCAGATAAAACTGAATATTCAGAAGGAGCGCCGGTGGGGGCCGCGCTCGTTGCCCAGGCCATGAATGGCGGCGACGCGAGCATGCGCTACAAGGCCATACAGGCCGTGAAGGATTGGGACCGCACGCGCCTGGCCTACCGCACCGTAAAGCGCGTCTTCGACATCGTGTTCAGCAGTTGCGTGCTGGCTGTAATCGCCATACCGAGCCTGGTTCTCGCCGCGGCCATCCGCCTGGAGAGCGAGGGCAACCCGTTCTACAGCCAGATCCGCG
>ENA-ORUB01001192-ORUB01001192.1-human-gut-metagenome-genome-assembly--contig:-NODE-1192-length-29760-cov-4.735364_pt1 | contig 29760 bp, 28 predicted proteins | sample MGYA00241918_ERZ509200 | MGnify/ENA primary metagenome ERZ509200 (study PRJEB26280, sample SAMEA2338853) | human gut metagenome | biome: human gut; feature: human-associated habitat; material: faeces... | reverse complement strand
CAATTGCGATTCCCAAGGCAAGCTGGGGATGTGCCCCAGCCTTGCCGAACCGGATGCAAGCGGTTTTCCTAAGAAGAATCTGCTCTTGGGAAAACGCTCTTTTGCCTCTGTGCGGTTCGCCGGTGGCTGCGTTGTCCGAATTGTCTATGAATCGCTCTCCGATTCCTGTTTTCTGGAATTATTTTTGTTTCTTAGAATGGCGAACCGCAGTTTCTTCCTGCTCTTCGATTTTTCTTTTCTCTCATCAATACGTCTGTTAAAGGGGACAGCTTGTCCCCCTTAACAATCCCTCTCCGCCGAGCTGAGCCAGCTTGACCGCTTTTGCCTGCGGCTCGTATCCGGATAACCCCCTCTGAACATAAAAAAACACCCTGCTAAAATCGGCTTTTAGCAGGGTGCTGATTCTCAATTTTCTTTTGTACGCAAGTCAACCTTTCGCACGGCATCCCGTACCTTTAAGACAAAGGTTGGCGAAACGGAAAGTTCATCAATTCCCATCCGCAAAAACCGCTCGGTCAAGGACGTATCTGCTGCCAGTTCGCCGCAAATGCCAATCCATGCCCCGTGTTCATGGGCATTCTTCGCACTCCATGCAATCAAGCGTAAAATCGCTTCGTGATGGGTATCGCAGAACGATTCAATATCTGGATTCTGCCGGTCACACGCTAAGGTATACTGGGTCAAGTCATTCGTTCCAACGCTGAAGAAATCCACCAGCGGTGCAAGCTGGTCGCTGATAATCGCAGCAGCTGGCGTTTCAATCATAATACCAAGTTCAATCTTTTCGGCATATGGAATTTGTTCTGCCTGCAATTCTTCCCGAACAGTCTTGCAAATCTCCAGAACCTTTTGCACTTCGGAAACGCTGGTAATCATCGGGAACATAATGCCTAGATTACCGTAAACCGATGCCCGATAGAGGGCACGCAGCTGGGTCTTAAAGATGTCCGGACGGGTCAGGCAAATCCGAATTGCCCGATAGCCCATCGCTGGATTATCCTCTTTTTTCAGGTTGAAATAATCCACCTGCTTATCTGCTCCGATGTCCAGCGTCCGGATGATGACTTTTTTTCCAGCCATGCTTTCCAGTACCCGCTTGTATGCTAAGAACTGCTGTTCTTCGGTCGGGTAATCGCTGTTTTCGAGATACAGGAACTCACTCCGGAACAGCCCAATTCCGCCAGCATCGTTCATCAGCACTGCACCGATATGGTCAACGCCGCCAATGTTGGCATAAATCTGAATCTCTGTGCCGTCTTTGGTGATGTTCTTTTTCCCCTTGAGTTCTTGCAGCAAGCGTTTTTGTTCCAAATCCTTTTGCTGCTTTTCGAGCAGCCGAGCCTTTGTTTCTTCGTCTGGGTCTACGAAAATTTCTCCCGTAAAGCCGTCTACAATGGCTTCCATGCCGTTTTGAATTGCCTGCAAGAATGCATCGCCCACGCCGATGACTGCCGGAATATTCATGTTTCTCGCAAGAATTGCCGTGTGCGAGTTGGAAGAACCGTGTGCGGTGACAAACGCCAGCACTTTATCTTTATCCAGCGAAACGGTTTCACTCGGGGCAAGGTCGTCTGCACAAATAATCATGCTTTCCTCGGATGCGGCTGCACCGGAGATGTTTCCGGTCAGGTTTGCAATGATGCGGTTCGAAATGTCTTTCACATCTGTTGCTCTTGCCTGCATATATGCATCATCCATAGAAGAAAACATCTCTGCAAAGTTGTCCGCCGTCACAGCAACGGCATATTCTGCATTGACTTTCTGGGTTTCAATGATGTTGGCAATGCTTTCGTTGTAATCTTCATCTTCCAGCATCATCATGTGAATCTCGAAAATCTGAGCGTTGGTTTCGCCGACTTCTTTCAATGCCTTTTCATAGATTGCCTGCAACTGTTCACAGGCAGCCGTCTTTGCAGCTTCGACTCTTGCCTTTTCCGCCTCGGTATCTTCTACATGCATCCGCTTAATCGTGGTATCATTCTTCTTAAAAATGGAGAGTTTTCCAATGGCAATCGCTCCATAAACACCTTTTCCTGAAAATACAGTCATCTTTCACACCTCCTGATTCTGAGCAGAACCAAACTTTTTCTGATAGCTGTCCATTGCCTCTTGAATAATCGCAATGGCTTCTGTCGGGCCTCCAATGTCATTGACTTCTGTCTTTTTTCCTTCGAGCTGCTTATACACCGAAAAGAAATGTTTCAGTTCCTGAAAGATATGCTTCGGCAGTTCGTCCACGCTGGTGTAACTCATATACGTTGGGTCGCTATAGGGAATCGCAATGATTTTTTCATCGCCCATTCCGCTATCTTCCATCGTCATGACCCCAATCGGATAACACCGAACCAATGTCATCGGCTGAATCGGAGCAGAACAGAGAATCAGCACATCCAAAGGGTCGTTGTCGTTGCCGTATGTTCTGGGAATAAAGCCGTAATTCATGGGATAATACGTTGCAGTAAACAACACTCTGTCCAAAGACAGCATACCGGTTTTCTTGTCCAGTTCATATTTCATGTTGCTGCCCTTGGAGATTTCTACCACTGCGGTAAAATCTGTTGGATAAATGCGTTCTGGTTCAATATCGTGCCAAATATTCATGGGTGCTTCCTCCTTCTGTTCGATTCTTATAGATTCTCTTCAAAAAAAGTCTGAATTTGTTCCAATGCAGCTGCTTCGTCCGAACCCTCAATGGTGACTTTTACGGTTTCCTGATACTGGATGTTCAGCTTCATGACAGCAAGCAGCTTTTCGAGGTTGACAGCTGTGCCATCTTTTTCAATCAGAATGGTGCTGTCATATTTTTCTGCCATTCTTGCCAGTGCTCCTGCGGGTCTGGCGTGCACGCCAACTGCATTCTTTATGGTATAACAAAATTCTTTCATGCTGACACTTCCTTTTGATATGCAATGCAGGATGTCAGGTTTCCCGTCCATCCTGCATGCTGAGCCTCTCATTTTTTCGTTGGCATTATTCGCCGAAGCCGTCTTCAAACAGTTTGGAAATCTCATCCAAAACCGCTTGTTCGTTCGCACCGTCACAGACGATTTCCACTTCGCAGCCCTTCTTCATACAAGCTGCCATAATCTGCATCACTGCCTTTGCAGCAATCGTCTTGCCGTTTGCGTGCAGGGTGACTTTACAATCTTTGTGTGCGGCAACTGCCTTTGCCAGAATGCCTGCCGGACGCATATGCAGTCCCTGTTCGTTGATGACTGTTACAGTTTTGCTTACCATAATAAATCGCTCCTTTTGATTTTCTCATTTTTTATTAGAAGGCAAGTTCGCCTTTTTTTCAGATTTTGTGTGGAATCTGTCTGCATTGTAGCAGATTTCACAACATTTGTCAACAGTTTTTCTTTTCTTTTATAGAATTGTTTTCATCATTCTGCAGTTGCCGGCACTTTTTTCTTCTTGAGAACTGCCAGCATCAGCATCCCAACCAGAGAACCAATCGCCAGCGAGAGCAGGTAGAATGGCCAGTTGCCAACTACTGCAAATACGAAGATACCACCGTGCGGTGCCATCAGGGTGCAGTCAAATGCCATGGAAAGACCGCCTGCGGTTGCAGCACCAATCACACAAGCCGGAATGACTCTCAGCGGGTCAGCTGCTGCATACGGGATTGCTCCTTCTGTGACGAAGCTCAGTCCCATGATATAGTTGACAGGGCCGTTCTTCCGTTCGTCTTCTGTCCAGCGATTCTTGAAGAACGTGGTCGAGAGGGCGATTGCAATCGGCGGAACCATACCGCCAATCATGACCGCTGCCATAATATCATAGCTGCCGGAAGCGATTGCCATGGTACCGAATACATACGCTGCCTTGTTGAATGGGCCACCCATATCAATCGACATCATACCGCCCAGTACACAACCCAACAGAATCTTGCTGGAACTGCCCATGCTGTTCAGCAGGTTGGAAAGTCCGGTGTTGATCATGCCCATGAACGGGTTGACGGCACACATCAAAATGGCAATCATTCCCAATCCAACCAGCGGATAAATCAGAACCGGCTTGATGCCGTTCAGAGCCTTTGGCATATGGTCACAGAGCTTTTCGACACCCAGCATCAGGAAACCGCCAGCGAAACCAGCCAGCAACGCACCCAAGAAACCGGATGGCACATCACCGCTAATCGCTGCAAAGGTTGAACCTGTGGTTGCCAGATAACCGCCGACCAGACCGACTAAGAAGCCGGGGCGGTCTGCAATGGATTTGCCGATATAGGCTGCCAGAATCGGCACCATGAAGTTAAAGGCATATCCGCCGATGGTCTTGAAGAAAGCTGCTGCTGCGGTATACGTACCGAAGTTGCTGTCCTGCGGTGCTCCGGCAATCGTATCAATCAAAAAGGCAATTGCAATGAAGATACCGCCGGCAATCGTGAACGGCAACATATTGGAAACGCCGTTCATCAGGTGTTTATACATCTTTCTGCCGAAGCTTTCGTTGTCGCCGGAATCCTGCGATTCTCCTGCTCCGCCTGCGTGGTGGTAAACCGGAACATCTCCGGATTCAATCTTCTGAATCAGTTCTTCCGGAATCTTAATACCATCGGAAACTTTGGTCTTCCAGACCTTTTTCCCGTCAAACCGTGCCATTTCGACGTTCTTATCGGCTGCAACAATGATACCATCACACTGTTCGATTTCTTCCTTGGTGAGGATGTTCTTTGCACCGCCAGAACCATTCGTTTCTACTTTAATCGAAATGCCCAGCTTCTTGCCTGCCTTTTCGAGGGCTTCCGCTGCCATGTAAGTATGAGCGATACCGGTCGGGCAAGCGGTGACTGCCAGTACCTTGATTCTGCCGTCTGCTTCCGGTGCAGCTTTCGGGGCTTCCTGCGGTTCATCCGGATATTTTTCCCGTTCCATCTCATCAATGACCTGCAAGAATGCTTCTTTGCTTTCGGCTGCTAACAGCTTTGCACGGAAATCTTCATCCATCAGAATGACCATCAGACGGGAGAGCACTTCCAAATGCACATCTCCGCCATCACTCGGAGCTGCAATCATAAATAACAGGTTGGATGGTTCGTCGTCCAGTGCTTCATAGTCCACACCCTCCGGAACGGTCATCGCTGCCAGAGAGGGGGCTTTCACGGCTGCATTCTTTGCGTGCGGGATGGCAATGCCTTCGCCAACGGCGGTCGAGCCGTTTTCTTCTCTTGCAAGGATGCCTTGCTTGTAAGCCTCCCGATCGGTAATCTTTCCGCCCTTGACCTGTAAATCCACCAGCAGATCAATGGCTTCTGCCTTGTTTTTCGGGCTGGCGTTTAATAAGATACTGTCTTTGCTCAATAAATCAACAATCCGCATAATGTGTTCCTCCTATCTGTTTCTGATTTTTACAGCTGCTGCAACAACCGTTCAATTTCTGCTCGCTGTGCCAAACCTTCGGAAAAGGCAGTTGCACCGCCGGCAGCCGTTCCCAGTTTCAAGGCTGCTTCATAATCACCGTGCATCGAACCTGCCACAAATCCGGCAACCATGGAATCACCTGCACCGACGGAATTTTTCACCGTGCCCTTACATACGCCACAGACGTGCTGTTTTCCGGTTTCGTCAATCAAGAGTGCTCCATCGCCTGCCATGGAAATCAGAACATTCTGTGCACCCATTTCCTGCAGCTTCTTCGCATAGGTTGCAATTTCTTCGATGCTGTGGAGTGTCACGCCAAACAGCTCGCCCAACTCGTGATTGTTTGGCTTAATCAGGAATGGATGATACGGCAGCACTTTCAGCAGCAGGTCTTTCGTGGCATCCACAACCACTTTGATGTTCTTATCGGAAAGATGTGCCAGAATCTTTTCATAGCTGTCTGCCGGCATGGTGTTCGGAATGCTGCCTGCTAAAATCAGCACATCGCCGTCTTGCAGCTGGTTCAGCTTTTCAAACAATTCTGCAACGGCTGCCTCTGAGATGTTCGGGCCTTGTCCGTTCAGCTCGGTTTCCTCGCCGGACTTAATTTTGACGTTGATTCTGGAAAAACCGCTGTCCAGATGGACAAAATCGGTTGCAATGCCCTGCTCCTGAATGCCTGCTTCAATGGCTGCTCCCGTAAACCCTGCCACAAAGCCCAGTGCCTTGGAGGGCAAGCCCAGTTCGTGCAGGACGAACGAAACATTGATGCCCTTTCCGCCGAAATACAGTTCCTCGCCCTGCGAGCGGTTGACCTGTCCCACTTGCATCGTTCCGGTGTGGACGATATAATCAATTGCCGGATTAAAAGTAACGGTATAAATCATTTACAAAACCTCCCGAATCGTGGCTTCCGAACGGTATTTCTGGTCGGGAAGCCGGTCTGTAATAATCTGCACGCCGTTCAGGTGTGCAAAGGTAATGGCTGAAATCTGGTCGAATTTGGAGTGGTCTGCCAGAAAATAAACTTGCTTGGATTGGTGAATCGCAGCTTTTTTCACGCTTGCCTCGCCCTTATCCGGTGTGGATAAGCCAGCCGTGAGCGAGATTCCATTCACGCCCATCAGACACTTGGTGAAGTTATAGCTTTGCAGGCTCAGCACACATTCTGCTCCAATGATTGCCTCGGTGGCAGCTTTGACGGCTCCGGCTGGGATGTAGACCTGAAAGCCACGCTGTGCCAGCCGCTTGGCGTGCAGGAAGCCGTTGGTCACAAACGTGATTTTTTTCAGTGGGATGAAATCAATCACCTTTTCTGTGGTCGTTCCGGCATCCAGATAAACAAAGTCGCCTTCTTCGAGCAGCGATGCTGCATAGCGGGCAATTGCAGTTTTTTCTGCAATATAGAGATTTGCTTTCTCCTCCATATTGTGTTCCACCGGAAAGAAACGTTCATTCCTGGAAATTGCTCCGCCGTGGACTTTTGTCAGCAGACCTTGTTCCGAAAGTTCCAGCAAATCCCGCCGAATGGTGGACTGGGATGCGTGCAACCGACTGCATAATTCGGTTAATTTTACATTTCCCTGCTGATTGACCAAATCCAAAATCAAAGCGTGTCGTTCTTCTGCAAGCACGTTTGGTCATCTCCTTTTTCGTTTGATTTCGTTCTGTTCTTTCGATGGTTTTATTCTAGCACAGTTCTAACGAAAATGCAAGCCTTTTCGGTCAAAAAAATTCAAAAACGCCGAAAATCAGTCATTTGCATAAGAAAACGTTTTCAGTTTTATGCAGATTGCACAATTATTTTTCCACAATTCCATTCTAATTGCGAGCAGGACGACTGATTTTTGATGCTTTTTGAAAGAACTTGCAGGATTGCACAGGATTTTGATTGGTTTTTGCGATTTGTTCCGCCAAATTCTGTTGAAAAGAGAAAAAACAGCAAGAATCATCCAGAAAACTGCACAAAAACAGGCAGCATGATTCTTTCGCCTGCCTGCTTGGGAATGTTTGAGCCATCAAAGACGTTTTTCATGTTTCTGTTTGTGATACCAGTGAATCGAGTGCCAACGCTGCACAGTTCCGATTAAGATGCCAAAATCGACAAGAATCAATCAGAAAACTGCACAAAAACAGGCAGCACGATTCTTTCGCCTGCCTGCTTTGATATGTTCGAGCCGTCAAAGGCTTTTTCCATGTTTCTGTTTGTGATACCAGTGAATCGAGTGCCAACGCTGCACAGTTCCGATTAAGATGCCAAAATCGACAAGAATCAATCAGAAAACTGCACAAAAACAGGCAGCACGATTCTTTCGCCTGCCTGCTTGGGAATGTTTGAGCCATCAAAGGCTTTTTCCATGTTTCTTTTTATGATGCCAGCGAATCAAGCCGCCAGCCACTGCAATCAAAATCAGAATGCCAACGACCAACGCTGTCATCTTCCAGTTGCCTTCCCATAAGCTGCTGCCCATCTTCACCGTCAATGCCATCGCCGGAAATCGGGCAATTGTTGTCAGGAAAAACAACGGCAGCGGCGGAATCGTCTTATTAAAGGCGACAATGTACGTCAGGGCATCTTTCGGCAAGCCCGGACACAAAAATAATAGAAACACAATGCGTTCCATCTTCCGCCGATTCGTTAAAAAGGAAAACCGTTCGAGGTGCTCTTCTTTTACAAAGAGATTCAAAAGCGGTCGTCCAATCCACTGCACCAGATAATAGACAATTGCCGTTCCCAGGAATGACCCTGCCAGACTGAGCAGAATCCCCGGCACCATGCCGAACACCGCTCCGCCAATCATCGGGATTGGCCCGCCCGGAATAAAGGCGACGACAATCTGAATCACCTGCAACAGGACAAACAACAGCGGTGCAAAAATGCCATAAGATTGGATTTTTTCAATCAGCTGCTCTTTTCCGCCCTCCTGCATCATCAGACGCATCACCGGTATCATCAGGATGGTCACGGCGACCACCAGCACCAGAAAGATGACGCCGGACAGAATCATTTTCCAGCGGGCTGACGCCTCCGGCGATTTGGTTGGACAAGACATTGCATTTGTGGTTTCTTTTTCTTTCATATGTTCCACTTCCCCTTTTTGTCCGTTTTTTTCTTTTTTCTTTTAGTATACCCTTTTTTGCGTTGAATTGCAAATGGTTTTGTGATGATTTGGAAAAAAGTATGGAAATTTCCGCTAGCTTGTATGGTTTCACAGCAGTTCTGCAATTCCACACGAAAATACTGTGCAATTTGTGTGAAAGCTGCATGATATTTTCTCAAAAGGACTTGACGAACCAAAAAAAATGCAGTATAATAAACACGTTCCACAGAAAAAGCGAAAAAATACTTGACGAACGGAACAAAATGCAGTATAATAGAGGGCGTTGTAATTTTTGCAACACGATCTTTGAAAGTGAATCCCGTCCCATCTGTGGACTGTTCGGATTGAAAAATAGAAAGGAAGATTTATATGAAATCAAAAACAACAAAAGGGATTGCAGTTCTTCTGGCTTGCTTTTTGGGCATGGCCGCAGTTGGATGCTCAGGGGATAACGATTCCAGCAGCAAGAACAGCGATGCCGCAGAAGTTTCCGCAGCAACCCTGCCGGTTGAAACCGATGCACAGGGCGAAGCCGTGACCGATGCAAGCGGAAATGAAGTTCTGGCATCCGGTGCGACTGATTTCATGGTAAAAGAAATTGAATTTACATGGGGCAATCAGAATGGTTCTAGCGACAGCAGTCAGGATGCTACCGAAGCAACCGACAGCAACGGCAATGCTGTTACTACCGCAGCAGGCGGCTCTTCCAATTCCGCAACACCGGCAAACGGCAACGCTTCCAATGGTGGCGGCAACAGTGCTTCTAATGGCAACAGCGAAGTCGTTACCTCTTATGCAGCAGTAACCGATGACAGCGGCAACAAGGTCGTAGACGACAACGGCAAGGTTGTCACCGAAGTTGTTACCACACCGAGCAGCAACGGCGGTGCAGTGGTTGACCCGAACCAGAATGCTGCTTCCTCTTACACCGAAAAGCTAGATACTTTCCAGGCTTACTGGATGGATATGACCAAGTCGCAGGATATCGTATTCAATGGCGATATGATCAACGTTACCTTTAAGGTAAAGGAAACCACTCCGGACGGCAACTATGTCATCCACCTGTCTGACTCGCAGTATAATTCTGAATTTGCAAACTGGGATGCAAAGACACTCGTTCCGTCTGTCACCAACGGCTGTATTACGGTCGGCGATGCAACACCAGAAGCACAGACTGCAACCAATGCAAGCGACTTTGTTCTGACTGCGGATTCTGTTACTGCAAAGCAGGGCGATGAAGTAACCGTATCGTTCCGGATTGCAGATAACCCGGGCATGGTTGCCTTTGTTCTGCGGTTCCAGTATGACTGCAATGCACTGGAAATCGTCAGTGCAGAAGTTGGCGATGATTGTGCGGATGCTCTGCGGAACGGCTTGAATCACTAAGTTTTTTATATGCAATTGGGGGAACTGCGTGCAGTGGCACGCTTCCCCGTTTATCTGGGTGTGGCGCAGTTGGTAGCGTGCTACCTTGGGGTGGTAGAGGCCGCCGGTTCAAGTCCGGTCACTCAGACCAGAGAAAACCCACGCAGTTTCGAGGCTTTTTCGGAATTGCGTGGGTTTTTGTTTTTTGCTAAAAGTGCCTGTACGACACTTAGTACGACAAAAAAAATAACCGCCCTATCGGATGTCATTGAACTGACGGTTTTTTTCTACCTGTTTTTGTATCGGCGTGCGATTTATGAAGCAAAAATACACACTTCATTCTGATTTTATTCACAAAGTTGCTCCCATCCGTTCGGCATTTCATACAAGTTTTTAGATTTATTTTTGTCGCATCCTCCAATTTTTTTGACAAAGCTGTAAATTCGTTTCGAAACTTGTACGTTTGCATACAAGTTTTTCCCGAAAATCCCTGTAATATGAAGGGGGCTGTCCGTCTCGGCAACCTCCAGTCATACAAGAAAGGGAGGAATTTTTGATGATATTATCCATTCACCTACAAACCAGCAATATTTCATGCAAAATATTAGGCGGTGAGAAGCGATGCTAGAAAACGGCTATGTAACATTACCACGGCTCTTTTTTCGGAACTGGGAATGGTCTGACGATGCAAACACCGTGGCAGTCTTTGTACGACTGCTCATTGAAGCGGATATTGTCCCGAACAGCTGGCACGGAATTCCTGTTCCAAGGGGCGGTATGGTTTCCAGTTACACACGGCTGGCGGAGAAAACCGGACTATCTGTCAAAAAGGTGCGGACTGCCATCAAACACCTTGAAGCGGCAGGGTGTGTGGCAAAGACTGCATACCCAAATTGTACCGTATTTGCGATTAAAAACTTCGATTTGTTTCAGGCAGGGGCAAGCCTGCGGTCAAACGAGGGGCAAACCATGGACAAGCCAACGGCAAGCAACGGGCAACAGAATAAGAAGATAGAAGAACAAGAAGAACAAGAAGAAAGAAATCTATCTATCTTAGATGCAACCAGTAAAAAGATTCCAACGCTGATAGAGATTCAGACGTTTGCAGAACAAGAGGGGCTTTGCGTGGATGTCCAGAAGTTTTATGATTACTATACGGAAACGGGCTGGATGACGAAAAATCAGCAGCCCATTACCAACTGGAAAAGCACCCTGCTCTATTGGAATCAGTCCGAGGGAACACCCCACAAAAAAACAAAACAAGAAGAACCACGCTCTGAAAATGCCGACATCTACGAAAGCCTGATTGGACGGGTGCTTCTTTGAATGCAATATAAAATCATCCGCACCGGAACGTCAACTGTTCCGATACGGATGAGTCTTCTAATTATCTCCCATGAAAGGGGAGGCTTTATTTGGCGTGCTTCTCCAGCCAGTGCTGGGCATACGAGCACGTCGCCGTGACCGTTCCGCCCTGCTCCTGAATCGTCTGCACCGCAAGCTCCATCAGCGTTCCGGCAACCCCCTGCCCCCGCAGGCTGTCGTCCACAAACGTCCGCTGAATGCAATAGACCTTCGGTTCTACCTCCGGAAACAAAATTTCTGCGATTCGCTCGCCGGCTTCGTTCTCCAGATAAATTTCATGCTCGCTTTTCTGATATGATTTTTGCATCTCGCATTCCTCCTTTTTCTATCTCTGATTCTACCACAAACCAAACCGGAAATCTTGTAAAAAAAGAAAAAAGATTTAAAAACCGCTCATTTTGTTGATAGCGTTCTGAAAATATGATATAATAAATTTGTTTGGCAATCCACAAAAAATCAACCGAGATTTACAGTTTTTTTTGTGAAGCAAGCCCAAAATTAAAAAACGTCTATCAAATTAAGGAAGGTATTACCATCATGAAAAACGTAGTCATTATTGGTGCAGGGCCGGCAGGGTTGACCGCAGCCTATGAGCTGCTCCAGCGTGCCCCAAAGGAGTATTCCATCACCATCTTAGAAGAAAGCAATGCCATCGGCGGTATCTCGAAAACCGTAAAATATAAAAACAACCGCATGGACATTGGCGGACACCGGTTCTTCTCCAAAGACCAGCAGGTTATGGACTGGTGGCAAAAGATGATGCCACGTCAGGGCAAGCCGTCGTTCGATGACATCAAGCTGCATCGGGAAAAGAAGCTCGCTGCCGGCGGCCCAGACCCGGAAAAAACCGACCGTGTCATGCTGGTACGGAATCGGGTGTCCAGAATTTATTATAAGCATAAGTTCTTTGATTATCCGGTTTCCCTGAAGTGGGATACCATCAAGAACATGGGCTTCGCCACCACCGTTGCTGCCGGATGCAGCTACTTAAAGAGCACCGTCGGCAAAAAGGAAGAATCCTCTCTGGAAAACTTCTATATCAATCGTTTCGGCAAAAAGCTGTATTCCATGTTCTTCGAGGGCTACACCGAAAAGCTGTGGGGTCGCCATCCGAGAGAAATCTCCGCAGACTGGGGCTCGCAGCGTGTCAAGGGCTTGTCCATCACTGCCGTTATCAAGGACATGTTCTCCAAGCTGAATCCGAATAAGACCAACCGCAAGGTGGAAACTTCCCTGATTGAAGAATTCTATTACCCGAAGTATGGTCCGGGTCAGCTCTGGGAAATCACCGCTTCCGAAATCGAAAAGATGGGCGGTAAGATTCTCATGAACAGCGAAGTCACCCAGATTCACACCGACAAGACCGGAAAGGTTCTCTCCCTGACTTACAAGCAGGACGGCAAGGAACAGGAAATTGCAGGCGACTTGTTCATCTCCTCCATGCCGCTGAAGGATTTGGTTGCTGGAATGAATGACGTTCCGAACAACATCGCAGCCATTGCAAAGGGTCTGCCATATCGGGATTTCGTCACCGTTGGGCTGCTGGTCGACAAGCTGAACCTGAAGAACGAAACCAATATTCCAACCCTCGGCAACATCGTTCCGGACTGCTGGATTTATGTACAGGATGTCGGCGTGAAACTCGGACGGATTCAGATTTTCAACAACTGGTCACCGTACATGGTTGAAGACCCGGAACACACCGTCTGGATTGGTCTGGAATATTTCTGTACAGAGGGCGACAGCTTCTGGAACATGGACGACAAGACTTGCATCAACATGGCAATCAAGGAACTTGTTTCTATGGGTATTATCAGCTCGCCGTCGGATGTCAAGGATTCCCACAGAGAAAAAGTCAAGAAGGCATATCCGGCTTACTTCGATACCTATGCACAGATTGATGACCTGATTGCCTATCTGAATCAGTTTGAAAACCTCTACTGTGTCGGCAGAAACGGTCAGCACCGTTACAACAACATGGATCACTCCATGGCAACCTCTTTTGAAGCAGTCGACAACATCATTTCCGGCAAGAAGGACAAGAAGAACATCTGGTCAGTCAACACCGAAAAGGAATATCACGAAGAAAAGAAAAACTAAGGAACGCTGTCGCCCCTGAAAAAGGGCACTGTCACAGAATGTTCTGACTTGTTTCCCCTGACAGAGGGGTCACCTCTCCGAGCAGCTTCGCTGCCCACCTCCCCTTTCCGGGAAGGCTTTGCAAAAACAAAAACAGCAGGGTACATCGGTTGGATGTCCCTGCTGTTTTTTGTTCACATATCAAACTGTGTGATTCGTCGTCAATGTAAGTCTTTTCTTATCTCCAAAATACAAAAATTTCTTTCCAGGTGTTCCAGATGGTCGGATGTGCCTTGAACAGAGAAACGTTCTCTCCAGAGGCAATCAAAATGCACAGGCACACGACAACTGTTCCCACCATTGCCGCTGCAATCACCTTTTCGCTGACCCGTGCCAAGCTGGCATGATAGGTTTTCAGCAAGGATGGCACTTGCAACAGCAGAATCGTGGAGAGGACACTCAAAATCACTAAGATGTCCAGTGCATACCGCAGAATCACTCCTGCCATGCTGAAATCGACCCACGCCAACGCAACCGCTAACACTGCAATCATTGCAAGAATCACACGGCGAACGAAACCGGAATGCTTCCGCTTCCAACGCTTCCAAACAAACGGGAAACTCAATGCCCCCAGCAGAACCGATGGCAGTGTGAATGCTCCAATCGTTCCCTCAACATACAAATACATCTGTCGGTTTGCAATGTTGGAATACTTTGTCCGCAGGAATGGGAAATCATTCAGCTGGTCGAGTCCGCCGAAGAAATAAACGGCAATCGCTGCCGGCAGTCGGGAAAGCGTAATCTTATTGGCAGCGGTGTTGTCTACCGTCATCTGATAGATTGACCCAAACTGAAACGGATCATCAAACCGGATTTTATTGTACCACATGATTGCTGCTGCTCCGGCTGCAACCGGAATCAGATAGCAAGCGGCACTGGTGATTTTTGCGGAAAGTTTGAGGTCTTTTCGGAACAGCAGGTGCAGAAATACCGGCACTAAAATCAGGACATAAAGCAGCATATTCGGACGGGAGGCGGCGGTAATCACCGTTCCGATTCCACTAAGCACCAACAGCACAAACCGTTTCCAGTTCCCCCGTTTCTTTACGGTGTACGGAGAAACTGGCATCGGGATTTCTTCCTGTTCCAGATATTCCCCGTTGTTCTTCTTGGCACGTTGCAGCGACAATTTTCGCAGCTGTTTGGTTGTCCGGACGGCATAACTGGAATCCATCGCTGCAAAGCCCATCCAGAGCGACAGGAACAGCCCGAACATCCCCGTTAAAATGCAGAGATGATAGCGGTCACTGTAGTTCAAGCCAAACAGCACACCACTTCCCGCCACGGCAGAAACCAGCCCTAGCAATAACAAAATCAGTGGCGGTCGCTTACAGAACTTTCGCACCAGCGTCAGAATCAAGCCGAACAGCGTCACAATGACGGCTTCTGTCATGATGCAGTACGCCCAGTTCAGCGGCAATACGTTTCCTGTTAGCTCGTAATACGGCACATACAGCAGGACAACCGGAGCACAGCCAAAGTAACAATAATATTTCCCATTATAAAAAGCATAGTCCCAATCAAAATAGAATTCACGGACAGAATTATCATAGGGGTTTTCCAGTGATAGCCGTTCTTCCGACGGCTCGAAGTCCATATAGACTTGCCCCTTCTCCCATGCCTCTAGCGTCATCGCATAGACGTTGTTGATGTCAATCGGGTCATTTAACGTGGTCGCCTCCAAATCCGGCACACGGAACGCTAACACGCTTACCATGCAGCCGAACAGCGTTGCCAGTACGGCAAGGTTGTGCTTCCAGCTGTGTGCCCGATAGCGAATGTTCCAGATGCGGAACTGCTTGCAGGCTGTCAGCACCAGTGCAATGATGACAATCAAAAAGAATCGTGCAGCGGAAAACTGATACGGAACAGCGGTGTGGAACGTCCCGTTGTGCAGCACCAGTGCAGCATTTACATCGTTAAACTGCAACTGCACGGTATGTAAGGTCTGATACGGCAGCATCGAAAACCGGATGCTCGAATACGTTCCAGTTCCCTGCGACTTCCCTGCCTGTTCAAACCGATTGCTCAAGTTGTCGTCCTTGATGGAGCAACTTACATTATAATAATGATCTTCTCCGTCAATATTGAGAATCAAATAGCGAAAATCCGGATTTTGTTCCAAGTTGGAAAACGTCAGCGTACAGTTTCCGGAAATCTGAATGGTATCATCGACAATCTGTGCTGCCGAAGCATCGTTAATTTCCGCCTGTGACAGCACCAAATCCGTTGTTTCCGGATGGGTGGTGAAGCTGGTGTAATGAAACACAAAGCTCTCCAGCACAAACACGACACCGGCAATCCATGCCGCTTTCCGCAGATAGTTCCGCAGGTTGGAGGTGGTGTTCCGTCTGGAAAACGCCGTTCCCAAGCCAACGAGCAGCAGCGTGACGAGCAGCGGAGCGACTGCAAACGGCTGGTTGTCCGCATCGAAAAACGCCGTTGCAATCCCCCGCAGGATGAACAGCAGGACGATTTCCAAAACCGTTGTGATTCCGCACTTGACCCAATGAGAAGGAATCGGTTTTTCTTCATCCCCCCTTACAAAATAAGCAATCACATAACAAATGAGATTGCAGAAAATGAGAAATAACAAATAGAGTACCATAACAGTCAATGCATCCTTTCTAAGACATTGACGCATCACACTATTGATAGGATACCAGAATTTCATTTCCAATGCGGATTTATTTTTTGAATAAAATCTGAATATTCAGAATTTTTCACAATATTTCTGTAAAATTTGCCCGTGTTGCCATCAAAAACCGCCTGATGTTTCCGCATACTTTTTCAAGATTTTTCGCAGCATTTCTGCAAAGTCTGCCCGTGCTTCTGGCGGCTCTAAAATTTCCACTTGTTCGCCGTATGCCAATAATCGCCAATATAGTGCTTGCAAATCCTGCCAGCAGACCGACACCAACAGGCTACCGTCCGGCTCCGTCTGGAGGGCTTCTGTTCCGAAATCATCCATCACTCGCCATTTCACCGCTGCGGAGAACCGCACCAACACGGGAACAGCTGGCTCTTCCGGCGACATGGGGTCGGGGGTATACGCTGGCACGCTGCGAGCGGCTCGCTGCTCCGGCTCGATCTGTAAATCCGTGATACGAGTCAGCTTAAATAGCCGATAGTCCTGCCGCAGATTGCAATAGCCCCACACATACCAGTGCCCCCACTGAAAAATCAAGTGATAGGGTTCGATTTCACGGGAGGTCGTGCCACTCGGGGCGAAGTAAGAAAACGAAATCTTGCAATTCTGCTCCATTGCCGCCTGAATCTGTTCGATTTTCTGGGAAACCACTCCGGAATCCCATGCAGAGAGGTCAATCAAAACCGGATGCTCTGCCGGAATCGTCTTGGCGGTTGATACAGAGAGCTTCTCCATCAGCTGTCGATAGCGATGCGTGCCGCTGATGCTGTCCAGACTTTGCAGCCCTGCAAGAATCGCCTGCATCTCGCTTTGCAGCAGGACGGTTTTATCGAGTTTGTAGCCCTCCATAATGCGAATGCCGCCGTTTCGTCCTTTTTCGGTTACGATGGGAATTCCTGCACAGCACAGGGCATCCATATCCCGTAAAATCGTGCGGTGGGATACCTCGAACTTCTCTGCCAGTTCAAACGCTGTGACCTGCTCCCGTTGCAGCAGCACGGAGAGAATCCCAATCAGTCGGTCTAATTTCAATCTGCTCCCTCTTTTCTGTATCAGTGGACTTGTGAAACCAGCGTTTCCAACTCGTCCGCCGTCAAGCCATTCTCTGAAGTAATCGAATGGGCATATCCGCCATCCGTCCATTCTGCCACGAAAATCAAGTCGCCGTTTTTCCGGACGGAAACCGAAACGCCTGCAATCGTCTGTGTTTCCTCGCTGTCATAACGATTATAGTCGCCGCTGATGGGGTCTGTTCCAACGCCTTTCCGAATTCGCAAGCCCTCGGTTTCGCTTGCATCTTCATAAATCACCTCAATCATTTCCCCTTCGATTGCCTGAATGGTCGTGTGGTCATATGCCTCATAGGCATCCGGAGCATCCAACGAAAAGCCAGCGATGTCCGCCGCTGCCTGTAGCGTGGCACAGGGAATGAATGGGTTGGGAATCTGCACGCTTTCTTCGGTCGTGGCTGGCTCTGTCTGCGTGGTAGCGGGCGTAAGATGTGACTTGTTTCGTTCCTGCTGAATCAAAATCCCAGACGTGAGCACAATTCCTGCACAGGCTGCCACGGCAATGTATTTCATCCAACGGTTGAAAATCTGCTTCTTCGTCTGTTTCATAGGCTGTTCCTCCGCTTCTAATAAATACGGGTCGTCAATGTCCCCGATGGCGTGCAAAAGCCGTTTGGCTGCTTCTCTGTCTTTCCTCATATCGAAATCCCCTCCGTTTCGAGTGCTGCTTTCAGTTTTTTTCTTGTCCGCAGCAATATCATTTTCACTTTGCTCTCTCCCATGCCGTTTTTCTGGGCAATCTCTGCAATCGAGTTCAAATACCAATACCGCTGCACAAATACGATTCTGGTTGCTCTTGGCAGCTGCTGCAAAAACGATTGCAAGCATGCCTGTAGAGCCGCTGCATCGGCTGCCTGCTCCACGGAGTCGCTCGCCGGAATGCATTCTGTCAGCTCATCCAATGCCAAATCCACAGCGTTTCCGCCACGCTTTGCGGCGTGGTTTCGCTCCCAGAAATGCAAGGCGAGGTTTCGGGTGATTTTTCCGAGAAATGCTTTCAGAGAGTGCGGTCGATTGGGCGGAATCACCTGCCATGCTTTCCAGTAGGTTTCATTTTCGCACTCCTCTGCATCCTGCGGCTGTGCGAGAATGCGGTAGGCAATCGCATAGCAGTATGTTCCGTATTGCTGTTTGGTCTGCTCCAGTGCCGTTTCCGAACGGGAGAAATATAAATCTAACAGCGTTTCTTCCTGCATGGTATCCACCACCTTTCATCTCCATAGACCGGATTGGCTCTGATTGGGTCACGCAGTTCTGTAAAAAGTTTCCGGAACGACAAAAAAAGACTGGAGCAGACTTCTGTATCCTCCAGTCTTTTTGTTGATGGTATGCTTGGATGAAAAATTAGTCACCGAACGAAATGCCCAGATTCCGAGCCGTTGCAACCAGCTGGTCATCCGGTGTGACGAACTTCGTTTTTCCGGCAATCTCTGCCAGCGGATTGGCGGTAATCGTTCCGCCTACCTTGGCAACTGTCATGCCATAGTGCTCTTCTTTAATCAGCTGTGCAGCGTATACGCCGAATTGGGTTGCAAGAATCCGGTCGTATGCACTCGGACTGCCGCCCCGCAGCATATGCCCCGGCACACAAACCCGTGCTTCCAATTGTGTCTTCTGCTGAATCTGTGCAGCGATGCGGTTGGTTGCGGTAATCACACCCGCTTCTGCACGGAGTCTTGCCCGTTCTTTCTTTTTCAGCTTGGCTTCTTCCTTGTCAAAGCAGCCCTCTGCAACGGCAATAATCGAAAAGTTCTTGCCGCTTTCGCTCCGCTTCAGAACCGACTTGCAAACCTTGTCAATGTCATACGGAATCTCCGGAATCAGAATGATGTCTGCACCGCCGGCAATTCCGGCATTCAGGGTCAGCCAGCCGGCTTTGTTGCCCATGATTTCACAGAGCAGAATCCGGGAGTGGCTGTTTGCAGTCGTGTGCAGGCGGTCAATTGCATCCGTTGCAATGTCCACTGCCGTATGGAATCCAAAGGTAACGTCTGTGCCGTAGATGTCGTTGTCAATGGTCTTTGGCAAGCCGATGACATTCAGCCCCTCTTCTGAGAGCAGCTGCGAGGTCTTGTGCGTGCCGTTTCCGCCCAGTGTCAGCAGGCAGTCCAGCTTCTGGCTCTGGTAGGTTTTCTTCATATTTTTTACTTTATCGATATTGTCATCGCCAATGACTTTCATCATCTTGAACGGCTGCCGTTTTGTTCCCAGAATCGTACCGCCACGGGTCAGAATCCCAGAAAAGTCATCCGGTTTCATTTCCTTGCAAATATTGTGAATCAGTCCATAGTAGCCGTCTGAAATGCCAACGATTTCCACATTTTCCGTCCCCAGCATCTGGTAACATGCCTTTGCAACGCCACGAATGGTTGCATTCAGTCCCGGGCAATCGCCGCCGCTGGTCAAAATTCCAATTCTCCGTTTCATCAAACAGAACCTCCCATCAGAAATTTTCTTACAGAAAGCATGTCCGGATTTTGCCGGAACATGCAAATGATTGTTATAATTGTATCATTTTTTCTGCATTTTGTCAACGGGATTCTATGAACAGTGCGAAAATCTGCGGTAACATTTTCCGTTTTTCGGATTCTGTTCTTTTCCGATTCTTTTCCAAACGGGGGTTTTGTTGAAGGGGTGTAAAAGAGTTGTTATGCCCGATAGACTTTGTAGAACGGTGCACAGGGATTCTTTTTCCTTGCCAATTTATGCAGCAGCCGCAGGGCGGAGGGGCAGAATGCCGGCTGCAACATCCATTGTTTTGCCCAGAACTGGTCTAACAGAATCAAGCGTTCCAGTTTTTTTTTGATATTGGGTCGGAATCGACCGTTTCCAGTACCAATCATCGCCCCTGCCACTCGATTTCCATTCCCACAAATCATTGCTTGTGTTTTTGGAGATTGAGAACGCCCGTTTGATTCTCTTCCATAAATACGGGCTCATGTGGCAGGTGTAATAAGTCGTGAGCAAATCTTCTTGCATCACGAACAGTTCCATAGATTGTTCGTCCGCCATCTTTATGAGATAGACATCTTTTGGATGGATCGTCTGGATGGCTGCATCATCCAACGGGAAACTACAAATACGCATCTTCATTCCACTCCTCATCTTGTGATTTCTCTCTATTATCCATCAAAAGTGGAACATTCGCCTATCTGTTCAAAAAAATTTACGATTTCTCCTGTAAAATCTCGTTGGCTTCCGATTGGGTCAACTTCTGATTCGCAACCATCGCTTGCAAGACCTGCTGCATCCGCTGTTCTGCTAAATCTGCATGCTCCTGCAACGCATAGGCGGAGGGGGCGTTCGGCAGTCCGGCAAGCATCACGGCTTCATAATCCGTCAGCTGCTGCGGGGTCGTGTGGAAATAGCCCTCTGCTGCCTCAGAAATGCCCGTATAGCCATCTCCAAAGTAAATCGTGTTGACATACAGGGCGAACAGCTCCTGCTTCTCACAGACCTGCTCCCAAGCGTGAGCAAGGAACATCTCTGCAAGTTTCCGCTGCAAGGTTTTCTCCTGCGTGAAATACTGGTTCTTCGCCAGCTGCTGGGAAATGGTACTGCCGCCCTCTGCAAACGACCTTGTTCGCAAATCGTTCCACAGTGCCCGTATCATCGCCGAAATATCTACGCCGGAATGGGAGAAAAACCGCTGGTCTTCCACGGAAATGACTGCATCCACATAAATTTGCGGCAGGGCATCATAGGGGACAAACGATTCCTGCTGTTCCATCGCAGCGGTTTTCTCGGCAATCGGGGTTTCTGCAAGGACGTTCCGGTACATCTGATAGCCCTGTACGCCATACCAAAGCCCCATGGCAAGCAGAAGCACGCCCAGCAGCAACAGTATACGGCAAATGTAGCTTTTTGTTTTGGATGTTGTTTTTTGTTTCCGTCTTACTTCTGCTTGCATGACGTTCACCCGTCCTTTTCTTGTTTTTGTTTTCTCTCTTCTATTCTGTTTCCCTGCTATGCCGGATACTCGCTCGTGAGTGTCACTGTTCCGGTAAAATCTGCGTAATCCACGACCACATAGCAATTCCCACCCTGATTCTGTATGATTTTGGAGAACATCCCCTGTTCATTCGGGGTCAGATATTCTTTCTCTTTATCGCCGTTTAGCACATAGATTTCTACAATACCGTTTCTTGCTCCAACCGTTCCGGTTAGCCACAGCGTTCTTGTCTGAATCGAACAGCCGCCAAATACCACATCTTTCCCCCGTACGTTCCGACAATCTGCCTGATACGTTCCCGTATAGGCATCTTCTCCATCCAACCGAATTCCATACAGCTGCTGCTTGCTGGTTCGCTGAAAGCCGCCTAGGCTGGATCGTGTCTTTTCGTATCCATACAGAAGCTTGCTTTTCCAATTCGCTCCGCATCCCGTCAGGCTGCCGAGAAGTAGACAACTGCACAGCAATCCGCCCATAATCTGTTTCTCTCTCATTTTCGCCTGCTCCAAAACCGAAAAAGCACCTCCATGCCGTTCCAAATCAGCGTTGCCAACAAAATCAGCATGCCGATTGGAATCGCCAGTATCAGCAGGCAGCCAATCCCAATTCCCATAACAAGTTTTTCTTTCATTTATGATTTCACCAACTGATAATAGCTATGCGAGGTCAACTTATACATCAACGCATACAAGGCAGCAAACACAAGAAAACCGCCAACGGTTATGATTGCAAACAGAGAAATATTGATCAGGCCCATCACCGCCAGCAACCGGTACAGCATCGGAAAGGCAAATGCCAGATGCACCCCAGCCATGAGCAGCGGAGCAGTAAAGACCGTTAAAATCTGCGAGTTGATGCTTCGCTTGATTTCTTTTTTCGTCATGCCGACTTTTTGCAGAATCTCAAACCGTCCAGCATCTTCATAGCCCTCTGAAATCTGCTTGTAATACATAATCAATACCGTTCCAAACAGAAATACCACACTCAGCAGAATGCCCAGGAACAGCAGTCCGCCATACAGGGCATAGAAGCTCGAACGCCCACTTTCCCGACTCTCACAAACACAGCCTTCTTCCGAAAGCTGCTGCTCCAGCTCTGCCTGAATGGCAAGCTGTGTGTCTGCATCCGCATCCAAATCAAAGCCCTTATAGAATTGAATGACGGAAGCATACCCATTATAGGCTTCTGCCTGTCGTTCATTGAGTTCCTGCATCATCGCCATATCCGGCACAATCAAATACAGCATCCGGCTGACATTGGCAAAAGCATCGCCGTCATCCACAAACTGCGGAACTTGTTTCTGAATCTGAAACGGCTGCATCGTTCCGATTTGAATCGTATCTCCGGAATATGAACCATCTATCACAGATAGCAATACTTCGCCATCCTGCAATGTTTCCGACGTTCCGGCTAAACGATTGTATTCTTCCAAGGTGAATATCTTCACAGTTGCAATGTCATCATAATCCACAAGGGAATCCTGTTCAAACTGTAACCGATTTCCATTCAGCACCCCACTGATTTGCAGCGTGGTTTCGTGTATTTCGTTTTTTTCCTGCAGAGAATAACGGGATACGACTTCTGCAATTTTTTCTTCCAATGCTTGTTCGTCAAAATCGGAATAGGCTGTGACGAAAATATCCCTTGGGTATCGCTGATACAAGCTGTCTTCCGAACCCAGATACAAACAAAGCGTGCTGGAAATCATCACCAGAACCATTGTGGACAGCACACAGATGGAAGCCAGACTCGAACCGTTCCGCTTCATCCGATACCGCATGGACGAAACCGAAATAAAATGCTGTAACTGGTAATAATACCGCTTATTCTTCTGCAACAGCTTGCACAGAGTCACAGAACCGCAGATGAAAAGCAGATACGTTGCCAGAATGACCAGCACCACCGCCAGAAAGAACATCGAAAAGGCGGCAATCGGCTGTTGAATTGTCACGGCTAAGTAATACGCAATGCCCAGCATCACCAATCCGCAGAGCGTCAGCAGCCAACGGGCTTTCGGGGGCTTTTCGCCCTGTTTCTCGCCTCGCAGCAGGGCAATCGGCTTGGAAACGTGAATCTGTCCGAGCGAATACAGCAGGATGATGCCATAGGAAACCGCTGTCAGCAAAATCGTATTCCGCACAGCATTCGGTTCAATCCGGAAGCCCATCGGGCTGCTGTTGCCCAGCATCTTCGCTGCCATCAGTTCCGAGAGCTTCGACAGCAGAATGCCCAGCCCCAGACCGCCAACCATGGACGTTCCAAACAACATGCCATTCTGCCAGCACAAAATCCGGGCGATGTTCCATTTTCCCATGCCGAGGATATTATACAGCCCGAATTCTGTTTTTCGCCGCCGCATCAAAAACGAGTTCATGTAGAATAGAAAAATCGCTGCAAAGATGGCAACCACACCCGTTCCCCACGAGAGAATCATTTGCATCTCCTGCCCGCCGTGCATTTCATAAATGGCTTTGCTATACGTCAAATAGGATACGATGTAATACATCATGGTAATGCCGATACTGGTCAGCAGAAACGGCAGATAGATTTTCTGGTTCTTATAAATGCCGTGCCACGCCAGTTTCCAATAGAGCGTTTTCATGCCTGTTCCCCTCCTGTTGCCAACATCGTCAAGGTATCGGAAATCTTCTGATACAACTGTTCATTCGTGCAGCCGCCCCGATAAATCTGATGGAACAGCACGCCATCCTTGATGAACAGAATCCGGTCTGCACGGCTTGCCGCCTTGGTGGAGTGTGTTACCATTAAAATTGTCTGTCCGGTCGCATGAATTGCGGAAAAGACATCCAGCAAGCCATCTGTGGACTTGGAATCCAGTGCTCCGGTCGGTTCGTCCGCCAGAATCAGCTTCGGCTTGGAAATCAACGCTCTGGCAACCGCTGCACGCTGTTTCTGTCCGCCGGAAACCTCATAGGGGTATTTCTCCAGCAGGTGCGTAATCCCCAGCTGTTCCGCAATCGGATTCAACCGCAACTCCATCTCTTTCGGCGACTTCCCAGCCAGCACCAACGGCAGGAAAATATTATCTTTCAGGGAAAACGTATCGAGCAAGTTGAAATCCTGAAATACAAAGCCCAGATTATCCCGCCGGAACGCTGCAATTTCCCGTTCCTTGACCATCGTCAAATCTTTTCCATCCAGAAAAACTTTCCCACTGGTCGGCTGGTCGAGGGCTGCCAGAATATTCAGCAGCGTGGTCTTCCCCGAACCCGATTCCCCCATGATTGCCACATATTCGCCCGTTTCGACGGAAAACGAAACGTCCGAAAGTGCCTGCACCTGATTCCCGCCAAAGCGAGTGGTATAGATTTTCTTCAAACATTCTACTTGTAGCATTGCCATTTGCAATTGCCCCCTTCTGTGTTGTTGCCTTTATTGTATCAGAAATCCCATCGCTCCGCCATTGATTTGTGTGACATTTTGCCGGAGGAATGTGACATTTTTGTAAGGTACAGAAAGAAAAATTCCGCCGGCTGCCTTGTGTTTTCATAAAAGCATCTGTTTTTGTGTGAATTCTCTGAAAATGTTTAAAAAGCGATTGACTTTGCACAAATTCCGGATTATACTGGGAGTAGTTGCGTACGCAAACCAACACAAAAGGAGAATCAACATGAAAGCACCCAAAAAAAGCAACCACCACTCGTGCGACTACAAGACCAACCACCACTACCACGACAACCACGACAAAGGCAACCACCACAAAGAAAACAACTGCAACCACCAAAAAGGCAACGACAACCACAAAAACCACGACTACCACCACAAAGCCAAGCTCCGGCAAAAATGTCTTTCTGAAAAATGTTTCATACAGAACAGCGTTTGACCTGACACCATACAACGATCAGAAGATTCGCTCCATCACGCTGCAATTCCAGGGCAGCATTCCAAATTCCGGCGGCTGCCTCGTATTGGGAAACTGCTGGAACGAACAGCATCCGATTGCATATTCCGACTTACAGAACGGAACAATTACCTTCCAGATTCAGAATCCGCAGGATGTCATGACCATCTATAACTATTACGGACTGGGCAGCTTGCAGGCTGTTACACGGAACTACTAATGCTCGTCTGACGCATTTCCATAAAAATCCACAGACAAACTTTTGCCTGTGGATTTTTCCATTCTGAAACATCTGAAAGCATGCTTTCTGAAACGCCGGCAGTTTGTTTTCATGTTTCCAAAATTCCTGTACAATAATAAGAGAAATGGAACAACCAACAAGGAGGGTTTTCTCATGAAAACGATTCAGTATAAAGACATGGGTGCTCGCATCCGTGCACAGCGGGAACGCCTGGGATACACCAGAGAGCAGCTTGCGGAAAAATTAGATGTTTCGACAAAATTCTGCTCCGATATTGAACTGGGCATCAAGGGCATCTCCATTCAGACGCTGGCAAAGCTTTCGGATTTGCTCTGCCTGCGGACAGATTATATTCTCTTCGGTGAAGAGCAGCCCGACCACACCGCAGAACTGGAAATGATGGATGCTCTCATTCAAAAGTGTCCGGCTGACCGTCAGGACGACCTGCTGACCATCATTCATGCGTTCATCCATGCTGTTTCCGAACCGCAAGAACCAACTGAATAAAAAAGAAAGCGGTAACACAGGACACACTTGTCCCTGTTACCGCTTTTTTCTTGAAAAATTTCCGCATCTTCGTGCCGACATCTGCACCAAAGCAACCCTAGATTCCCTGTGAAAAAGCGTTCTTCCCTCGCTTAAACACAGCGTTTCCAATGCTGTTTCAGATTCGCACATGCTCCAACCACCAGCATGAACGATGCGGTGAGTAATCCAAATCCGATAATGGTTACCAGAAAGTTCCGGTGCAGCAGTGTCGCCAGCAGAGCCGCAAGCAGCTCAATGCCTAAGACGATTCTGGTTCTTCTGCGATAAACCCGAACTTCTGTTTCATCCAATGGATTGTTTTCTGTTTCGATTGGTGCAAGCCAGAGCAGCACCGCACTTGCAGCCAGAATCAAAATCCAAGCGGCAAGCAGCGAAACAGAAACCCACTTCAAAATCGCCAGCAATGCTGCAATCAAAAGTGTCGATAACACATAGCACTTCACGGGGGAATCCGCATGGTGTCCGCCCGCAGAAATGCGAATGGGAATAAACGACAGATTTAACAGCACGCATGGCAAAAAAAGTCGAAACAGAATGCCCAAACCAATTGTCGTCACAATGTTTAAGAGCATCATTCCAAACTGATAGCATCCGAACACATAAATATCTGCATCGGATTCGGGAATGATTTCCGCCTGTATCAATTTCTTTGCAAATTTTTCCGAGCATGTTTGCAGCATCAGAATTTCCGCATCTTCTTCACGGATTTCGGCATCTTCGGCTGATATTGCCACCAAATACAAGGAATATTTGCCGAAAAGGAAGCCGTTTTTTTTGCAATGGAAGCTGCTACCTGTAATACCTTTTTGGAAGTCTGTTTCATTCAAATACACCTTTTTTTAAAAACAAATTCAAGATATCTTGTGAATTCAGCGTATCACAAGCATCATAAGATGTCAATTTTTTTGCATCAAACGGGATTCTTTTGCATGAAACGGGATTTTCAGGTTGATTTTCACAAAAAGTTCATTTAAAAATTCGTTGCTGTTGGAATCGTAATGGCAACAACAAAATTTCCATCTTTTACATGGATTTTAAAATCACCTTTGTATTTTTTTACAACCATTTCTACATTCTTCAAGCCTAACCCCAAATGTCCCTCTTTGGTAGAAACAACAGCGTTTCCCTCTCGTTTTAAGTCGTTCTTTGTCGGATTCTCCACATGAATCATGATTTCTCCCATTTGAAACGCCACTGCAAAATGAATATATCGCTGTTCTTCCGGCAATTCTAAAACCGCATCTACGGCATTATCCAAAAGATTGGATACAATTGTAGTCAAGTCTACACCAGCCAACATTGACAGCTGTTCTTCTCCCTGTAAGTCCATTTTCAAAGCGATATGCCGCTGTTCTGCTTTCAAAAAAACATGATTCAAGATGGCAGAGAGCAGTGGATTGTCACAGTGAATGGATGGCTGTAATTCATTCAGCTTTTGAAACAGGGATTCCTTGTATTGCTGTGCCTCTGCGAGATGGTCGGATTGAATCAAAGATTCCAACGCTCGCACATGCCGTTTCGCATCATGAATGGTTTCCATTGAATTTTGATACCGCTGTTGCAAATCAGAGTATACTTCCAGCTGCATTTCTGATTGCTGTTGTAACAGTGCATTTTCTTTTTCGGTTTTCCGGACAATCGAAATCCGATAAAATACAACAACAATATAACCATCCAACACCAAACAACCTATCAAAAATAAAATCAAAAACATACCAGAAGAATACGCTTGAATGTACTTGCAAACATAGGCAAATACCGCAATCTCTCCAGTTGCTAACATCGTATAGAAAATCGCTTCATACCAAGAAAAAATTGCGTGTTTTCTCCGAATCAGCGTAAACAAAAGCTGACAGAGCAAAAATGTCATTAAACATGCAAATATACTCCGAACTAAAAAATTGTTTTCTTGTAGTGTAGAGGAAATACTACTATTATAATAAGTAGAAAGCAACAGGACAGAAAAAACATCTGCGATAAATCCGCAAAAAACAATCAAAATATCATAGACCAGAAAATAAAGTTTTTTACATTGATAGCAAAGCAATGTTGACCCGACAATCATAAGCACTGTTGATGTCATATTGAGAATCGGTATTTGCAATAATCCAAGAGCACCCTGCACAATTGCAATTCCCAATACGCCCAGTAATCGCCAGAGAAAATGAGACCGCCGTTCTAAAATTTGAAACAAGACCCACATGCCAGAAAATGCCGCTGAAATGCCGACAATCGCATTCGCTAAAAATTCCATCATCATCGTTTAATCCCTCCAATTGATATTCAAACTATTGTGTAGATATGCACTGATTTGTTCATGAACCTGCTTCCGGCGATTCTTCGCAATCGGAATCATTTCATGATTTTTCATCTGAATCTCTGCACCAAAGGAAAGGATTTGTCTGGGATTTACCAGAAAGCTTTTGTGCGGCACTAAAAAGTCATACGACTCCATCTGCTTTTCCAAGCTTTTCATGCTGCTGGAAAGATACCAAGTTCCCGTTGTTGCCACCAACTTCACACGGCGGTTCTGCCCATATTCAAAATAGAAAATGTCCTCCATGTTGACGGAAATCTGTTCCTCCAACGTCTGAAACACCAATCTGGTCTTTGGTTCTTCTGGCTGGGTATAAAGCAGGAAGTCCTCTAAATTCTTGTAAATGTCCGATTGTCGAATCGGTTTTGGTAAAAAAGAAAATGGATGTACGGTAAACGATGCAGCCATTTTCTCGGTATAATTACTGACATAAATCACACATACCTTTCTATCCCACGTCCGAATTTTTTTCGCGGTTTCAATGCCGTCCATGCCGTTCATCTGAATGTCCAGAAAAATCAAGTCATAAGCACGACTGCACGAAAGCAGGGATTCTCCACTGTGAAAGGTATCAATGCGATAATCATCCGCTCGATTTTTTTGTCGAAAAAAATTCTGAATGCTTTGCTGGATGATTTTAATTTGTCTGCTTTCATCATCCACAATCGCAATTTGTATCATAATCTTCCCCCTTCGTACCCTTCATCATAGCATAAAAACAGGCAAAAAGCAAGCCAGCATGGCTGCTTTTCAGAGATTTTACATATCATAAGAAACTGTAAACCAATTGTTTTCATTGCGTGTTTGGATTCGACAATCCCCTTTCACATTTCTGTTTTATTTCTGATTTTTGGCGTTGCATTTTCGCCAGTTTTTTGTTATAATAAGCCTTAGAAAGGAAGATGCTCTATGACCACAATCGACCTCATTACTGGCATTCTTGGGGCTGGGAAAACCACCTTCATCCGCAAGTATGCCGCCAACCTGCTCGCACAGGGCAAGAAGATTGCCATCCTCGAAAACGACTTCGGAGCAGTCAACGTTGACCGGATGATGCTGCAAGACCTCCAGAGCGACCGCTGCAAGGTGGAAATGATATCCGGCTGTAATGATCCGACCTGCCACAAACGCCGCTTTAAAACGCAGCTGATTGCCCTTGGGATGCAGCAGTTTGACCGTGTCATCCTAGAACCCTCCGGAATCTTCGACATGGACGAATTTTTCGACACGCTGTATGAATCCCCCCTCGACCGCTGGTTCTCCATCGGCAGCATTCTGACCATCGTGGATGCAACCATGGACGAGGTGCTGTCTGCACAAATGGAATACCTGCTTGCCTCTGAGGCTGCCTGCTGCGGAAAGCTGGTGCTCAGTAAGCGTTCTCTGCTGCCGGACTGCTCTGATGCGGAATTGACCGACCGCACCCTTCGCCATCTGAACCGCTCGCTTGCTGCGATTCAGTGCAGCCGCCAGTTTCAACCGCAAGACCTCTTCCTCAAGGATTGGGACAGCATGACGGATACCGACTTTCAGGAGCTGCAAGCTGCCGGATACCGCAACAGCAGCTATGTGAAGCAGTACGATGCCGACGACATCCAGAGCCACAGCGAGGTGCATTATTTCATGCATATCCACCTGCCGGATGAACGAATTCCGGAGATTTTGCAAGCGATGCTCAATGACCCGAACTGCGGGACGATTTACCGCATCAAGGGAGCGTTGCCGCTGAAGCAGAACCGCTGGCTCAGCATCAACCTGACCCAGAAAAAGGCGGAGTTGCAGACCG
>ENA-ORUB01001178-ORUB01001178.1-human-gut-metagenome-genome-assembly--contig:-NODE-1178-length-30096-cov-14.323458_pt1 | contig 30096 bp, 10 predicted proteins | sample MGYA00241918_ERZ509200 | MGnify/ENA primary metagenome ERZ509200 (study PRJEB26280, sample SAMEA2338853) | human gut metagenome | biome: human gut; feature: human-associated habitat; material: faeces... | reverse complement strand
ATTACCTGAAAAATTCTGGCGCAGATTTGGCGCACCCTTAAACGAAAAATCAGCGCAACTTGTTGTTTTACAACTCGTTACGCTGATTTCAGCGGAGAGAGAGGGATTCGAACCCCCGGAGGTTTGACCCTCAACGGTTTTCAAGACCGCCGCAATCGACCACTCTGCCATCTCTCCGAAAATCCGTCCGGCTTTAGTCGGACGATTTTCTGTATTTCTTCCGCGGAGAGGACGAGATTCGAACTCGTGGTAGAGAATAACCCCTACGACAGTTTAGCAAACTGTTGGTTTCAGCCACTCACCCACCTCTCCAGTGGTTCGCTTTTGCGAGTGCAAAGATATATCAGATATTTCAGTCTGCCAAATTTTTTGGGATGTTTTTTGCAGTTATTTTTCACAATATATGCAAGTCGTTGTCTGTCAGCGGTGGTTGCGGAACGTTGTGGTTGCGGAGTTTTGCAATGCGGCAAATTTTAAGTATGTTTGCATATGCATCTCGGCAGAGCAGGCCCAATCAAGTATGGATGCTTTGCGCTCGATTTGCACTGTCTTATGGTGAAAAATAAGGATATGGGAGAAACTGCGATATCATTGGTGGAGTTCAATCGGCGCATCGGCGGCTTGCTGCACGATGCGTCGGTGCAGCGGTGCTGGGTTGTGGCAGAGACAAGCGACGTGCGTCAGAGCGGCGGTCACTGCTATCTTGAGTTGGTGCAGAAGGATGCACAGACGGGGCAGACGCTTGCCCGTATGCGTGGCATTGTCTGGGCGAGTGTGTATGCCCGTCTGCGTTGTGAGTTTGAGAGAGCCACGGGGCAGCCGTTTGCGTCGGGAATGAATGTGATGGTTGAGGTCAGTGCCAATTTCCATGAGCAGTATGGGCTGTCGGTGGTGATAACCGGCATCAATCCCACTTATACGCTCGGCGACATGGCCCGTCAGCGCCTGGAGATACTCAACCGGCTGAGGAGCGAGGGCATAATCGATATGAACAAGCAGTTGCCGTGGGCCGACGTCGCTCAGCGTGTCGCTGTGATTTCTGCCGCTGGCGCTGCCGGATATGGCGATTTTATGAATCAGCTTCACAACAACCCGTCGGGCATCAAGTTCTACACGTGTCTTTTCCCGGCGGTGATGCAGGGGCAGAGCACGGTGACGTCGGTCATCGCCGCTTTGGAGCGCATCAACGACTATGCCGATCTTTTCGACTGTGTGGTGATAATCCGTGGTGGCGGCTCGACGAGCGATTTGAATTCGTTCGACAACTATGACCTTGCTGCCAACGTAGCGCAGTTTCCGTTGCCGGTGATATGCGGCATCGGGCACGACCGCGACAATACGGTGGTCGACTCGGTGGCGTCGGTGAGGGTGAAGACGCCCACGGCTGCCGCAGAATGGCTGCTCGACCGAGCGCAGTCGGCTCTCGACCATGTCAACGCACTCACAGACATGGTGGTCGACTCTGCCACGCAGATGCTTTCGGGCGCGCGTCAGCAGCTGGCATATTTCACAAGCGGCATTCCGTTGATGGCCGACAACATCGTGGTGCGCCACCGCGCACGTCTTCAGCAGATTGCCGCGGCGATACCTGTTGTCGCTGCCCGGCGCATCGACGGCGCGGGCAAGGATCTGACGTTTGCCTCACAACGGGTGGCAATGGCGGCACGGCAGTGTGTGGCTAACGAGCGGCAGCGCGTGACGGGGCTTGAGAAGCAGGTCGAGCTGCTGTCGCCCGACCGCGTGTTGCGCCGTGGCTATTCGCTGACGCTTCGCGACGGACATGTGGTCACCTCTGCCTCGTCGCTCCGTGCCGGCGACAGTCTCGTCACCCGCTTTGCCGACGGCGAGCGAACGTCGGTGGTGGAGTGAGGCAGTGCTATCTCCTGGGCGCACGGGGTTATCTGACGATGACTTTGGTGGTGCCGAAGATGTAGAGTCCGGGCTGGAAGTCGCTGTATGTGGCAATGCCGGGCTGCACGTCAAGGATGCGGTAGAGTTGACCCGCTACCGTTACCACATTCAGTCTTGTTGCCATCGTGCTCTCGATGCGCACGCGCTGGTTGCCGATTGCGCGGACGGTTATATGGTCTTCTGTCTGTGCGTCATCCTCGTTCTCTTCCATGTCGGGCATAATGTTGTCGGCATTCTGTTCGGCGATGTTGATCACCGAAGTGTAGTCGTAACGGGCGTTTGACCTCGTTGCCGTCGGCGACATATATGTGCGGAACGGCGTCACTGTCGACAGCGATGAAGCATCGTCGAAAGCCGTGCCGCTGTCGTTCATTCCATACACATTGCCGTTGCTCACATTGATGGCGGAGAAAGTGCCGAGATGAGAGTATTTTCCGCCTACCATAGTTGCCATGCCTTTTGTGATTGGGATTGTTATTGCGCCGTACGACGTGTCGCCGGTGTGGTTGTCGCCGTAGGCGTTGAATGTCACGGTCTGTGCGTCTTCCCAAGTCCCGAAAATATCGTTGTAGAACGCACTTGAGAGGTCGAACTCATAGTAGCGCGCACCAGGGAAGCGCACGATGTAGGGCACTTCGCCTGCAAGACGCAGGTAGTCGGGGTAATTGTGGGCTGTCGCATAGTATGGGTTGGCATACTGGTTGTAGAGTTTGTCGGCGTAGTTATCGACGAAGAACGTATTTGCGAAAGTGTAGGAAACACCATTTGTCAAGGCATTGCCCGAAGCGTCGGTAGGGGAGAACAAGGCTGCGCCAGGACGCTGGAACACTGCCGACGGAACGTTGCCCTCTGAGGCAATCGACGTCAGTCCGCGTAGCCAATATTCATGGTGTAGCGAGTGGATGTTCTGACTTGGGTTGTCGGTTTCCGTGTCCGACGGCGAGCCGTAGAAATGCGTTATTTCGCCGTTGAGCGACGCGGCGACCTTGTCGACGGTGAACGGCAGGCAGATGCCTTCCCATGCGCCTTTGCTGTCCTCGGCATAGTGCAATGGTCGGCGCACATACCATGCGCGGTCGTTGACGTTGAAGGCGATGGGCACGCAGAGATTGTTGTTGTTGCAAGTCTCTCCATCTCCGTTCTCGTTGTCGGGAGTGCGCTCCACGAGGTGTAACAGAGTGGTGCTGTAGCCGTCGATGCCTTTGGTTATATGGTGTCCGCTTATCAAAGCCTCTCTTGTAGTCTCGTTGTAGTTGAGAGCTTTTTCCACCACGTCGTAAGCCTCGTTGCCTGTTGCCTCGTCATTATCGGCGGTGTAGACAAGGAGATTCTGCGTGATGCCTGCGTCCTCTTTCACAACGAAGTCGTTGAAACGGCTGGCGTTGTCGTCCATAGGAGGGTAGAAAATGCCACCGACTGTTTCCGTCGCTGCAGGAAGGTCGTGCAGGCAAGTGAAGTCGACAGCCGTGGTAGCAGAATCGTGCACGTAGGTGCTCATAGTGATTGAGCCATTGTTGTAGGCGTTGTAGTGGAACGCGTCGAGCGTCGTGTCGCCGTAGTAGGCTGCTGTGCGGTACACGCGGTTGCTCATATAGCTGTTCTGGTGCGAAGCGATATCGCGTGGGTAGTTGTCGGGGTTGTGCTGAAGCGACTGTCCCCAGAAGAGGAAGTCGTTCATCAGCTCGGTGCCGCTGTTGTTGGCGTTGAACAGAGGCGTGTAGACAACAGGCGTCGGGATGCTGCCGTCGGCGTTGTATTTTACGCGCGGCGCGTCGAGCGGATGCGTCTTGTCGTGACGGGTCTCCACCTGTTCGTAGTTGGGGGTGTCGCCACCCTTTCCGATACGCAGATATGTGATGCCGGTGTTTTTGCCGGTGATGGCATCCGTGCGGCACGCATACTGATAGTCGCCGTTGGCATAGTAGGCTGATACGTATTTCAGAATCTCGTTGTCGGCGTCAGCCTCAGTGCTTGATGTTGTCGCCGCGTCGCGGTGGCGAGCGCGTAGATAATACTCGTTGAGGTCGTATGCCACCCGTCCAAGTCGGAAATCCTCCGTGGTGTAGCCCTTGTAGGGAGAGCCGTCCCAGCGATAGACCACAGGCGTCGATCCGCTTTTGCCCGATGCCGGCGCATACTCGAAGCAGCAGTGGTAGTTTCCGATTTTGCCGTCGGCAGTCAAGTTGGATATTTTTCCGGAAGCAAGTCCGAGGTTATAGATATTGCCAGAGCTTTCGATGTTGTTGAAAAGAGATTTTCCCGAAGGGATGCCGCTGATCACGTGACCGTCGCCATGCAGTATTCCCGCGAAGTCGGAAATGTAGTATCCGCCCTTGTCGGTTGCTTCCAGAGCAATGTCGTTCTGCAGGAAGAACTGAGCTTTTGCGCCATAGCGCGGAGCGTTGCTGTCAGTTCCGATAGAGTCGACGAAAGCGACAAATGCAGAGAGGTCGCTCTTGTCGGAAATGTAGATTCGCGGTTCCGGCAACGGGTCTGATTCCGTAGTGTCAAGGCTTTCCTCATTGACGCGGGTTATCGCCTCGGCAAGATGCAGGTTTATACCAGCCTTGTGGGGATCCATGCGGTGGTAGTTGTGCACGACAAACTTGTCGGCGTCGTGCATGCCCACTTCCAGGATGTCGTTGAGTCCCGTTATCGAGACACCGAGTTGAATGCCGTAGCCGTTCATATAGTAATAAACAGGGACGTCGAGAAGGTCGTCGGTCTTGTCGTAGTGACAGCCCGCAAACAGACCTTTGCCATTTTCATCGGCTTGGTTGAAAGTGTCGTAGCCTGTTGCCACGTTGTTGCTGATATTTTCTTTAGTCCACGGCGTGGTGTCTTTAAACTCCCACTTGCCGTCGGCTCCCATTTGCCGCTTTCCGATGCGCCAGTAGTAGCCGTTGACCGCAAACGACTGGTCTGCGCTGACCACGATGTTGTCTTTGGTTACGCGCACCATCTCGCCCGGCAGCGCGCAGTTTCCGATAGTGATTTGTCCGCTGACGGTTGGCCCCTGCACATATTCGATTGTCAGATAGATTGTGTAGGTGTATTCGCGCGGAACGTAGTATATCGTAGGGTTGCTCTCGTCGATTGTGACGTTGGAGATGTTGTCCACCTTTTCATACGTTTTGTTGGCAGTGTCGTAGGTGAACAGGCTCTCAATCTTCACAAACTCTTCGGTCTGAGGCTGGTAGTAGGTGTTGTCGGCGTCGAGGTTGCCCGATTCCACCAGCTCGTAGCCTGTTTCGGTCTTCTTGTAGAATTTACCCGTGTTGGTGTATATCGGCTTGTTGTCGGTTTCACTGACATATTCCTCGTAGGCTGGCGCCTTCAGCACGAGCGTTGCCATACTCTTTCTGCCGAGGTGCTTGTCGAAGTAGTCGGGCTCAACGTAGTTTGTGTTGTCGACCATGTCAACCATACGGAACGAAATCTTGGCATCCTCCTTCAGACCCGCGGGCAGCGAGTTGTTGAAAAGGGTGGCTTCGTCGTCGCCCTTTTCTCTCATCGACAGCAGTGCGGCAAAGCCTTTCGACGCCTTGTCGGGATCGTCGATGGAGGTTGCGCCTGAGAAGTTGTTGCTCTCCGCACCGCCGACATATAGTTTGTAGCCTCCGGCAACCGCGTCGGAATAGTATGTCTTGTCGGTTTCGTTGGTCTCGGTTCCTGTGAGATAGTTTCGATATTCCAGGTCGCTTGAGTATTGGCTCTTGTCGTCGGGATGGCCGCTGCGCATCTTCCAGTTGAAGATGCTTATAGGCTGGGTGCTCTTCAATCCGGCGAGAACGGTGAGTCCGTCCTTGTTGTCGCTGTCGAATTCGAGTGGATTCTCTTTCGACGACTTGAACGTGTATCCGGAGATGTTGACATTGTAGTAATAATGGAATCCGGTGACATACCAATAGTGAACCTTCACGTCGTCGACCGTCTTGTCCGATCCGGGCGCAGTGATGGCATGGTATCCTGTCGGGAAACAGTCGTCGACGATGTATCGGCCCTTGTGGTATGGGAACACAAAGTTGCCGGTGGTCTCGAGGAAGTCCTCCTCGTGCGTATCGCCGTCATGCCGCTTGTGGTTGTTGTCGGCATACACATAGCCTCCGCCCTCATCCTCGCGGACGTTGATAAGGTTCATTTCCACAACGCCGTAGATTGGGCCGTACAGTTTGTTTTCCACCACTTTTTTACGGTCGGAGTCGTATGTTTCATGACAAAGTTGAATCTTCATTGCGTATCCCGAAGCGATGCCGATCATGTTCATCGCCGTTCCGTCGTTTCGTTTCTGGAACTCTCCGAACGGATCCTCGGCGTCTTCCTTGTCCTTGTTGGCGTTATAGTCGTCGATGTAGTGCTGCTTGACGCCCTGGTACGACATTCCGGCAAAGGCAGTGTTGTCGGTAGAGGCGGCGGCAAGCTGACCGTTGCGGTTGCGCCACATCCCGCTGTTGAAATCCACATTCGACGTGATTGCGCTTACATAGAGGATATTGTTTGAGAATCCCATGTAATTGCGGGCTTTCGTGCTGTATCTGAAGTCCGTGTTGTTGTCGGGCTTCGCTTCCAGATTTCCATTGCTGTCAAATCGGATGTCGTTTGCCACCATCTTGATTTCTCCGACACGGGCGATGGAGTAGGGCGTCTTGTCGACATTGTTAACCGTATAGTCGCGGGCGCCGAGCAGCGAGAAGCAGTTGTCCTCCAGGCGGATGATGTCGAGCCGCTGGAATGTGTTCAGAATCTTCGGATTGTCGATGGTGTGTCCTGCAAATCCATATCCTGTCAGGTCGGCGCTGCGGAAGCCCTGGGCATACGACAGGTGTCCGTCGCCGAAGATGCCTCCCTCGCTGTCGTATTCGTAAAACTCATTTTCTCTGATTCCCTCAAGTCCCGACGGCGGCGTTGCGCCCGATTTGAAGAAATATTTGTCCTGCAGCGAGATGTAGCGGTATGTGTATATGCCGTTGGCGGCATCGTCGTCGCTGGCATAGTGCTTGTAGTAATAGCCGTATAGGTCGGTGCCGTCGGGCAGTTGCACTGGTCTGATGTCCTGGTGGGAGATGGTGATATGTTCACTGTCCTTGTTGTCGCCGACAAGTACAAGCGTGTTGCCGCAGAATCCAGCCGTAGAGCCGCCGGGCAACAAGTTAAGATCATCGCCGTTGCCGTTGGCGATTATGGCATAGTCGAGATTGTATTTGTCGGTTAGTTTCAGCACGGTTGTGTTGTTGGCTAATACCGAGCCTTGAGCCACCGAATATCCGCCACCATAGACAGCCTCATCAATGGTGATGTTGACGTTTTCCCAGCCCACCGACGGCGCGGCGGAAACTATCTTCTTGAAGTAGTGGGCGCGGTTTGCGTCGGTAATCGTGTCGCGCATGCCGTTGCCGTTGTCGATAGCCACGATGTCTTCGTAGACGCCCTGCGATATCCACTCGTCATTAAGCAGATATATGTGCTGCTTGATGGCAGGTGTCTTTTCCTTTCCGTTGTCGTTCTCGATTCCAAGATTCTTCCGGTCGGCGCGTTTAAGCTCATATCTGCCTCGGACATGGTTTTGGCGGTTGGTCGAGTAGTAGGTTGGATATCCCACAATCACCTGAGTGGAGCCATACACATAGCCCGAATACGAGCCGCCTGTGACGGCGCGGAATATGTGGCCGTTGAGTATCTTGATAGTCGAGTAGCCCACCACGTTGCCCTGCTGGCCTCCGCCGTAGACGAAGTTGGCAGAGACGCCCAGACCTTCAGGATTGCTGTCGGGGTCGACCACGCCGCAAGGCAGAAACTTGTTGCCGTCCATTTTTGGCTCGGAGCATTTCACCGATTCGCCGATTGTCACGTTTGCGATTCCGTAGATGTAGCTTTCCATACCGTATCCGGCACCGTAAACGTTGAGTGCGGAATATTCGGCAGACTTGACCAGCAGCTCGTTCGACTTCTCCAGTTTGTCCTTGTCCTTTCCAGCCAGCATGTCGCTCTGCAGGTTGATGAGGACGTCGCCAACGATTGTTCCGCTCTTGAAGCATCCGCCATACACATTTCCGCCAACGTATGCGCCGTTTTTCTCTTTAGGCATAAACTTGTTGCGGACGTTGAGCATTATGAGCGGATATTCAGAGTCGGCATCGCCGAGCAGATATCCGCCCCTGTGCTTGGCCTTGCCTTTGTAGTCGTAGTTGGTATTGTTGCAACCGCCCACAATCTTGTCGGTTATAGTCAGTCCTTCAGGGAATGTGTATTCAAGCACATTTCCGATTTTTCCGCTTGTCTTCGGCATAACGTTCATATTACCGCGGTTTCCGCCGCAGCAGAACGTGCCGATTACGCAGTCGGTCAGCCCCTCTCCGGTCTCGCTGCCGTTCCATTTGAGCGAGCCTTGTATGTTGGTCTCCACCGGTTGGAAGTAGAGGTCGAGTAGGTACGGATACACAATCGGACGTTTGCTTTTTTCCGTAGGGAGATACACTGTGCTGATGTTTGCGTTTTCGGAGTCGTTGATCCAGTCGATAGGCTCAGCAAAATCCAGCTCCTGAGTGTAGTCGTTGATGTCGCCGTTGAGTTTCTGGAACATATTCATGAAGTCGTTGTCCTCCGACTTCACAAACAGCTCCTCGCCGTTGCATCCCATAAACACGCCGCCGATACGTACGTGGTTTCCGATGTTGACGCTGATGTCGCCGGCAGACTTGTCGGTATCTTCCGACGCCCCATAGGCAAGCAGCTTCTGCACGGTTGCTGAGTTGCCGCCGCCATACACGTTTCCGTCGATGCGTACCGTGTCGGATGTCGACACACCCTGGATGTTGATGCTCACTTTGTTGGTCAGCGGACGCCATGAGTTGATGTTCACCATCTTCACCGCATCGCTTGTGGCTCTGGACTGCGTCATGTTCTCGCGCATAGGCACGGTGTAGACCAACGGCACCGTCTCGGAGTCGGGGTCGTTGGGATTGATGGGATAATACTCGTTGACCGTCACATTCTTGTTTCCGTTTCGGTCGGTGGCATACAGGTAGTTTCCGTTGCCTGCGCCATACACGTCGCCAAACAGATGTCCGCCGTAGATGTTGATGGTGGTTCCTGTGCCGCCGTTGTCCATGAAGTAGCCATTCTTGTTCAGTCCCACGTTGACATATCCCGACACGTCGTTGCCGCCATACACGTTGCCATGAATGAAAATGTCGGCATTGCTGTAGGTATGCGGACTTGTAGCCGGCTTGTTGTCGCCAATTCTCACAGTCGTGCTCTTAAGCACATCGCCCATAAATCCGCCTCCGAAAATGTCGTGGCAGTCGATGGCCTTCAGCTCCACGTCGGTTGAGTTGACTGAACTGTAGGTGCCTCCTCCGAACACACGACGGCAGAATACGCCACCGGAGCCCACGATGTGCGTGTCGCCGACCACTTTGCCGGAATATCCGCCACCGATGATGTCCATCACCGAGTAGCCGTTGAAAAAGTGCTTGTATTCCTCGCCTTTCACGATGTCGATGCCTTCGAGGATGCTTCCTCGTCCTTCCATTTCCACGTTCACATACGTGTCGCCCATCACGATGGCATTTTCGCCGAATCCTCCGCCGAACACGCTGAATTGCGGTGTGCCGATTTTTTCGTAGATTTCTTTCCACTCAATGCTTTCAAAGAAATTCTTGCCGGTGTCACGTCCAGCCACCATTTCTGTGCTGTTGTAAAGGAGTCCCTTTGTCATGGTGAGATAGGAGTTGTTGCCCACAACGCATGCAATGTTTCCGCCACCGTAGATATTGTGGTCCACTTTGAACTTACGTGCTTTAGGGTCGTACTGCGGAGAGTAAATCGTTCCGTCTACGATGCTGGCAGGACTCCATGTGCGTGCCTGCACATCCCATAATGCATGTGCCTGCACATTGCCTCCAAGAATCAGCAGGTTGGTGTTGCCAGTTACGTCGGCAGATGTCACCGCCACGCTTTCGCTGCCATTCTCAGTAATGGTTTCGACGCTTCCCAGACCACCTCCGTGAGCACTTTGTCCAAACCATCCGTCGTAGATTGTCAGCAGGGTGTTGCCATACACTGTGCCGTTCTGGCAGCCTCCATAGAAGCGTTCCATGAGAGTGGGGTAGTTGTCGATGTCAACGGGATGCGCCATGTTGGCGTCATCGTTTGGAGAGAGATATTCTTTCGTTGCGTCGTCCCAATAGGGGTAGTGCATCACCGGGCGGTCGAGGATGAGGCACGAGTTGCCGTAAACGCCTCCGAGACTCTTGCTGTCGGCACACTCCCTGACAGAACGTCCTCTGCCGCCTGCAAACACCTGCGACATCAAGGATCCGCCACGGATGTTTACGAGAGTGGTGCGGTTTGTCGGGGATAGATAGTTGTCGCGGGTGAACACCGCAGCGTCGGCTTTTTTGCTGCCTACATTCGCCAAGTCACCGCCGCCGTAGACTCTGCCGAATATCAATGTGCGTTCAATCAGTCCGAGGCCATTACGGTATTTGAACATTTTGCCATAGATGTGCACTTCGGTTTTCTCTACATGCGCCATGTCCGGGAAATCGATGAATCCGCCGTTCTTTTTTACAGACTCCACACCGGAACCTCCACCATAGACACTATGGTTGACATCGCCTCCTTTGATGAAAACCATCGACTTGCCTTTCACCGAACCGAAGTCGTAGCCGCTGCCGCTGGAGAAGTCGCCGTAGGGCAGCGCTCCCAAACCAGCGCCAAATATGTCGTGGCAGCCAAGTTGGCAGTCGGTTTCCACGTATGTGTCGCCCGTTACATATCCGGCATATCCGCCGCCATGAATCTGAAGCAGCACGAGTCCGGGCTCACCGATTTTCCAAGACAGACGGCTGATGTGGTAACGGCGGAATATGTTTGGATCGCTCTCGCCGCCATCATAACTTCCGAAATAGAGTTTCTTGTCTTCCTTCGACAACTTGAGATAGTCGTTGTAGATGTCATCTTCAAGGTCGAGATATGTTTTAAAGTCTTTGTTTTGATAGAGATAGCGGTATTTTATGCCGTTGATTGTTAATAAGCCGTCGTCGTCAAATTTTGCTCCTGGCTGCGCATAGACTTCGGTCTTTCCGACAGAAGTGTTGACACCATACCCAGCGCCGAACACTGAGAATGAAGGGTTGGAAACGTATATGCTGTTCAGGAACCAGCAGAGCCCCTGCAGAGTGGTGTTTTCAAACATACTGATGGTTTTCCCCTTTGAGTCCTTTATGTCGTCGAGGGGGGAGTGGTTGATTATGACCACTGATTTGCCTGTGTTGGCAACAGAGGCGGAGCCGACATGGCAAGCCCTGTTTCCTCCGCCAAAGATGTTGTAGTTGTTGGTGAAGGTGAATCTGTCCAGATCGAAGAATTTCTTAGTGTTCTCATTGTTTCTGATACGGTCGATGGCATTCTGTGCAAGAGGGTCGCCGATGTTGTCTAACGACGTTGCCCTGTCAATGGCATAGGCAATCTTTCGGAATTCGTTATGGTCGCTGCAGATGGGGCTGCTGTCTGACTCGGCGTCAAGCCATGTCGTGATGTTGCCGTTGCTGTCTGCTTTGCGGTTCCATATCCATGAACCTCCGTCGATTTGCACCTTTGTGTTGCCAAGGATGTCGGCATACGTGCCGGTGTTGGCTATGTCCTTCTTGCCGAGCACCTCCTTGTCGACAGTCAGCTCGCTGTCGATGTCAATGTCGCCATATCCGCCGCCATACACGTTCTTGCCCAGCATTCCGCCCTCGATGTGCACAAGCGTGTTGCCGTCGACCGTTCCGTATTCGCAACCGCCGTAGATGTCGCCCCAAACGCATGGCACCACATTGTCGATGCCGCTGTCAACGCCCGGATTGCTGTTAACCACGTGTACAAGCGTGTTGCCGTTGATGCGGCCGATGTTGTAGTATTGGTTTGCTTCAGCCTTTTTGCAGCCCACACCTCCGCCATACACGTTTCCAAAAATGTTGCCGCCGCGGATGTTGACAAACGACCGGTAGCCATCGGCTTTGTAGCTGATAAATGAGCCGTCGGCTTGGTTGAGCGTCGAAGCGCTTGTCAGCAAGTCGGGCGAGTAGTAGTCGGAAGGTTTCACCTCTTGGAAAATGCCAACATTGGCATTGTCGCCGCCGCCGTACACGTTGCCGTAGATATTGGCGTTGTCGGCAACCTCCACCATGGTTGTGCCGATGACACGCGCCACGGTTATGAAGTGGGTTGAAGAGGCTGTCTCAGGCTTCAGTCCGGCACTTCCTCCAAACACGTCGCCATGGGTGAAGGCACCGCGCATATATACCTCCGTGTTGCCGCCAATCTGACCTGTGGTGTTGTCCTCGGTCGACGCAATGTCGCCGAAGCCGCCGCCAAACACACGGCGGATAAACGTTTTTCCGTCGACAGTGACTTTGGTGTTGCCAGCCACAGTGCCGGCATATCCGCCGCCCAACACAGCCCATACGGTGAAGTTGGGCGCTCCCATTGAATTGTCGAGCGAAGGATCGTTTGGGTCTATATTGCCGTCGGGGCCAGGGCCGTTTTTGCCATAGTCGCCGTCAACGTTGACGGTTACATCGGTGCTGCCAACGGTCGTCAGACGTCCGTATCCGCCGCCGAAGACACTGAAGTGAGGATTCTCGTTGTCGGTGTACGACTGTTTCCATTCGTCGGTTATCAGCAGTTCGTAAGGCGTCATGCCTTTCTGCATCATCACGGTGGCAAGGCCGGTGCCGTCGGCAGGGGTTGTTGTCACATTGCCGTCGGCGTCTTTGTATGTGCCCACGTTGCAGGCAAGATTGCCGCCGCCATAGATGTTGTGGGGATTCAGGAACTTGCCGTCGGCATAGAATTTTGATTTTTCGTATACAGTGTCCTCCGTGGCAGGCTCGTCGCCGGCGTCGTCGATGTCGGGGTCCCAGATGTAGAATATGTTTTCAACCGGATCCCACATCTTGAACCATATCACATTAATCGAGAAGCTGTCGTCAATCGGACCGTGGCCTACGTTTTGTGTGCCGCCCTCGTCCTGCGCCAGGGTCACGTTGGTGTTGCCGAGCACGTCGGCTGAAGTGACCGTGCCGTCGGTGATGTCGCCGTTTCCGCCTCCGAACACCTCTCCGGCGATGTTTCCGGCATAAATGTTGACATGCGTGTCGTTGGCAACCTGTGCAAGATTGCCGCCGCCGAAGATGTCGCCGTAAATGAAAGGAGCCTGCTGTGTGCTGCCGGCGAACGACACGTTGGCGTTGCCGGCAACCAGTCCCACCAGCTCAGGATGCTGCGTGAAGCCGTCGCCGGCGGCAAACGCTTGCGAGGCAGGGCGCAGACGGCGACCGTTGCCGCCGGCAAACACCGAGCCGCGGATGTCGGCGCTGTCGCCGATGACAACGTTTGTGGCGTTGCCGTCAAATTCTACAATCGCCATGTCGCCTCCGCCATAGATGTTTTTGTAGAAAGTGCCGCCCATGATGTTCACGCTCGACTGTCCGTAGATGCGTGCCATGTCGGAAAGCGTCTCGACGTTGGAAGTGCCCATCTCCTTGGCGTCGGCCACTCCGTATCCGCCTCCGAACACAGGGCAGTAGAAAATGCCGCCGTTGATGTTCAGTTCCACGTTGCCATAGGTCTTGCCGAGGGCTTTGTAGTTGCCGGAATTGCCGCCGTAGGGGTTCTGCGAATAGAAAAAGTCAGTGCCACGTCCGCCGGCGAAAATGCCGTTGGTGCAATGAAACTCACCGCCGTTGATGGTGATCGACGCCACTGTGGCGCCAACCTTTCCGTAGACATTGCCTCCGCATTTGTTTGGAGTGGCGGCGGTGCTCGACCATAAGCCTTTGCTCATAAAACCGCTTCCTCCGCCATAGATACCGTCGATAGGGTCGGTGGTAGAGCCGAACTCTCCACCGTTGATTACAATCTTGGTGTTGGTGTTGGTTGGGTCGACATCTGTGAACGACTCGAAATCATCGTTGTTGTAGCAGTGATACGTCACCAGACGATCCTTTGCAACGGCATACGGACCGTAGAGCATAACGTCGCCCGATTCATTCCAATAGGCGATGCTTTTATCGGGAGTGTGGCTGTCGGCATTGTCGTCGCCTTCGCCGATGCCGTTCATACCGCCTGCGCCAGCACCGTAGATTCCGCAGAAGATGTTGTCTTTCTTAGTGTTGCCGGCAGGCAGAATCTCGAATAAGCCGCCGTTGATGGTTATTGTGCTGTAGCCATAGAACGGGTTGTTGACAATCACGTTGCCGGTGTGTCCACGACCAGTGCTGCCGCCATACATCTCGGTGACAATAACACGGTTGTCGATCCACTCGTCGTTGTTGTTTCTTGAAGACGCCGGGTCGAGCAAGATGTTTGCACGTCCCATATAGGTGTTGTTTGGCACGTGGTAGTCAGTGCCGTTGTAGGGGAGGATGAAGTCGCGCTGCGCACCCAGCGAACCGTTTACGACACGCGCCACCTTTCCGCTTCTGATTATTATGTCGACATCCGCATACATGGCACCCTCGTGGCTTCCGGCGAGAATGATACCGGCATCGTAGTCGCTCTTGCGTTTGCTTGTCTCTCCCTTGATTCCCCTTTCCGGGTTGTGGGCATCGTTCCATTTGCGGTCGATGTCCATCTCGATTGTGCACTTTATCGGCAAGTTTGGAGTTCCCATCACTCCATTGTAGTCTTTCTCAGACGATGTCTGACGTCCGCCCGCGCTGATTGCGGAGTAAAAACCGGATTTGATTGATATTTTGAAACCCTCCTTGCCGTGAGGCATCGACTGCTCGAAATCGGAGATGCTCTTCTTGTTGCTCAGCGGAAAGAAACGTCCGTCGTTGTTGAAACCGCCGAATATGTGGAATGCAGTGGTCACAGCGCCGTCGATGGTGCCGTAGTTAGGGGAGTTCTGCCCGAAGCCGGTCATCTGTATGCCTTCGCCCATCTCAAGGTTGTTGTACTGGCAGTAGATAATCTTGTAGAAATCGCCGCCGTTGTTTGTGACAGGGTCGTTGTTGAAGGTGATATACTCGAATCGGGTGTCGCCCCAGATCGGCAGACCCTTTTCGGCACCATAAATCTCAATAGTGCCTTTGTAGTCGGTGCCGTCCCAGTCGCCCGTGATGGTGGCGTTGCGGAAAAGAGTGGACTCTCCCTTTGCTTTAGCCCATTCGTCAAACTTCAGAATGCTTTTGCCTCTGTTGTTGCTGGTGATGTTGAAACCCGTGTATTGATTGTTGGTCACGTCGGTATGGCTTGTTCCCATCAGCACGATGATGTTTTCATCCCAAGTACCCGTCTTGGAGAGCTTGCTGTAGGCGCCTTTCCACGTCTTCATTGCCTGTGCCGGGGAGTAGCCCCACTCCTCGTCGTCGTTGTCTTCGCCCTGTGCGTAGGTTGTGCCGTTGATGCTCACCGCCTCAGGACATAGGTACACCACGATAGTCACTTTGATGTTTTTGTGGAAAATGATGTTGCCACCGCTCTTTACGGTAACCGTACAGTTGTATTGGTTCTTGTTGGTGGCAGTTTCCGGGCGTACAAACTCGTTGGACGTTTCCGACAGCAAGGTTTCTTTGTCGTGCCATTCGTATGTGATGTCGAGCCCGAGTTCGTCGTTTGTGAAATTCTCTTTCGTGTCGTTTTTCACATTAACGATGTATGTGCCGGGCTTGGTGTCGTAATCGAGTTCGGCAGTGATGCCGATAGCCTCGACGAGTACGGTGTTGGTGCGCTGGCTGCCGTCGACGGTCATGGCGTAGACATACTGGGAGTAGGTTTGTCGAGGCAGGGTGAACGGGTTGCAGGCAGTGCTGTTTACCTTTTCGCCGTCAGTGTTGTCGGTCGATGCATACCAGTTGTAGACATCGGAAGTGATTTCTCCGTCTTCTGTTGTCACGGTGAGCACATCGCTCGTGCCGCGCTCCGCCTTCAGGGCAATCGAGCTGAAAGAGAACCGTTTGGAAGAGTTTGAATATAACCACGGCCTCTTGTCGAGGTTGTTTTGGTTGATGTACAGGTTGTTGAGCTCGGCAAACGTCTTTCCGAACGGCTCTCCTGTGGTTGCGTCGGTTGCCGAAATGTCTTTTTCAACGCCGTATTGGTTGTAGGCGTAGGTGTCGGCAGCCTTGTTGGCAGGAGTGTAGTACCATGTGTCCTTCACCTTGCTTGCAAAGTTGTCGGCGGCTATAAACGCCATCACGCTGGCTTTTTTGCATTGGGTGGTGTTGGCGCTTGTCTTCAAGCCGGCGCCGTGCACATAGATGTTTCTTGGCCATACGACATAGCCTGTTTGGTTGGCAAGTTTGCTTGCCGCACCGAAACCGCATGAAATTGTCACTTGTCCTTCCACACCGTTGAGTGCAGCGTTCCGGAACATATCAATCTCCGTGTCTGCGGAGATGTTGAATATTCTCAGACTCACGAAGTTGTTCAGATATCCGGCTATACCTCCAATTCTGAATTTGGTCTTTGTCGAGAAACTCTCGTTGTTGTCGGTGATTTTTGAGTTGCGGATTATGATGTTGCTGAGTTCCGCGTTCTGGGTCATGTCGGCAACCACAATGCCCATCTTTACCGTGTAGTTGGCGTTGTTGAGAGGTATGTGTGCCTCGAGCTTCTCTATTCGGGCGTTGTCGATGATGAGGTTTGTGACAGCCGCATATTCATTCTCGTTGTTGCCCTTGCCGTTGAGTCGGGCGAACAGACCCCACGAAGCCTCTTTGGCTGTGTTGAAGCTCCATTTGATGTGCAAGTTGCTGACGGAGTGCCCGTCGCCGTCAAACTTTCCGGCGAAGAAGTGTCCGTCAGAAGCCTTCGCGATGCCTTGAGCTGTGCCGATAGGAGTCCACAGACCCTTGCTTAGGTCGATGTCCTTGGTGAGTTTGAAATATTTCTGAGAAAACATTTGTTGAGCTGCGCCATTGTTGACTTCATGCGCCAGTCTTGCCAATTCCATATCGTTGCTGATGAGGTAGGGCTTTTCCTTAGAGCCGTCGCCCTCGGTGCCGTCGGGATATAGCTGGTAAGAGTCGGCATAGAAATGGTTGCCGTCGTAGTTCACGCCATAGGCTTTCGGCTCGATGCTGAAAGCGATGGTCTGCGATGTGTTGTCGGCAGACGTGATTGTCACATCGCCGCTCCGAGTCTTGTTGGTCAGCGGCAGCGTGATGGTCTGTCCGCTGTTGGAAATTCCGTCGGTGACACTCTTTGAGTCCACATTCCATGCGAATGTGCTTCCGGCGGGGATGTCGGCGGAAACGATGGAATATGCGACCGTGCCGTTTTTGAAATCCCATGAGGCTTTAATGTCGTTGCTGCTTAATCCTTGAGCCATGGTCAGATTGACTCCGGCAATCATAAGCATGAGCAGAGAGAAAAAAACTCGTGATATGCTATGTGTTGAATGTTTTCTCATTTTCCAAACACTTTATTGTCGTTATCTGTTGTTAGTCTATCAATAATTGACCCGTATAGGCATCCTCGTCGGCAAGCACATACAGGTAGCGTGGCTGTATGAGGATGCGTATTGGGTTTAACATCGCAGTCTTGCCTGTTGTGAGGCTGCTGAAATTATCCTTGTTGATGGTTATCCCGGATGTTACGTCCTTTCGGGTGACGATGGTGGAACCGTCCTCCGCTATGAATTCCACGTCGTATTTGACGTTGATGACAGGCAGGAATTTGGCATCGGGTATGGTGTAGATGTCGGCACCCCATTGCGTGTAGCCGGCAGATGTGACAATGACGGTCTTGGTGTTGTCGTCGTAGTCTGCGGAGCCGTAGCCTTTGTAGGCAATAGGGAATGGTGTCTCTACAAACGACTGACGTTTGATGTCGCTCCATGTTATTGCAGCGGCAGACCAACTTTTTGATGTTGTATTCCAGACGTAGGAACGCGATATTGTGCACGATGTGGAGAAGCTGCCTGAAAGCGTCACGCTCTTGATGCGGAAGTGGCGGATGGCGTTCATCTTGGTGCCGAGCATGAAGAGCAGCTTGTAGCCGGTGAGTGTCTGGTCGAATTTCAGACTGACCGTTCCGCCTCCGTTGCTATCGGAGATGGCTCCTTTGCTGCTCGGGACGGCGCAGATGATCGGCGCCGCCTTTGTGTCGTAGATTACCGGCACAGGGTTGCCGCCGTCGCTCATGGCGAACGGAAACGAGAGGGTATATGTGTTGTTGGCGGTGCGCAAAAGAGTGGCGCCGTCGGTATATGGCATATATGCGAAGAAGTCGAACGACGAAGCTTTGGTGTATTCAGTCCAGCGCTTCTTTGTCGCAGTGTCCCAGCCGTATGTCGCTACGTTGTAGGTGGCAGTTTCATTGTTGAATATGGTGTTTGCAGCTGACGCATAGCGTTTCGGCATGTCGTAGTATCCGAACGTGCCCATCGTTGCGGGATGGCGCGTAGGGTCGTAGGCCTCGTAGGGGTTGGCGCGTGTTGCTGTTTTTTGCGGTTGCGCCGAGAATGAGATGTATCCGTGGTTGTCGGCTTGCTGTATGGGCATGTCGGAACCCTCGCAGGCAGAAAGCGTTGCGAGAAGCGCGATAGCGGTTATTTTTGAGATATGTTTCATTCTTGTAGTCAATTCTTTTTACCAGTCTTCAGTGCCTGAGCCGTTGTTTTTTATGTCGGCGCCGGGAAGCCATTGCTCCACCATCAAATCGTTGAAAGAGATGCTGTCGCCAGTGTCGGACAATTTGAAAATGTATGTGTATTGGCAGCCCGCCTTCCACTGCATGTATTGCGCCGGCACTGTAGCCGACACCGTTTTTCCGCCAATGTTGATGGTTATGGTGTATGCTCCCTGTTCGTAGGGGATGTTGGCGAGCGGCGGCACGTAGTACCATTTATTGTAGAGAGTAGGGTCTTTGAGGATGTGTATCTGGTCGCCAGCCTCCTCGTAGGGAGTGGTGAGAACCAGGAGTCCGGACGCATCAGCCGCTTCCGACTTCGACATCGTGAGAGTCGGAAATGTGCCGACCGGAATTCCGGTGAGCGGATAGGCGGCGTCGATGGTGCCGCGGAGAGGGGTGTCGGCATTTGCCGGGGTGTCGACGAAACGGCTGTCGCGGAACTTGATGTTGCTTATCGCAACGTTGGTCGTTCCGTCAGGATAGGTGAAGCGGAAGCGCACCTTTGCGATTATCGGCGCGAAAGTCAGAGTGACGCACGACCCGTATGCCGGCGACGTCGACGAAGGGGAGGCAAGCCAAAGGCGGCTTGCGTATGGTGTTGAAGTAGCGGTTGCTGCTTCAGAATATTCAAAATTAAAAGACAAGGTAGCGGTAGCGTTGTCGCCCGAGCTGACCGAAGTCTTTACATCTGGATTGAAGGGACTGTATGCGAAAAAGCGGTAGCTCGTTGCCGAGTAGTCCCAATATTTTATTGTTTGCAGGGTGGCACTTATAGGATTTTCAATGCCAGCATATTCCCAGTCGGCAGTGTTTGTCGTAGAGCTGCCGGCAGAGCCCTGATTGTATGACATTTTATATCCGTCCATCACAATTTGCGGCGATGACGGGTTCGGGGAGTTTGTTGTGGTTTTATATCCCCATGTGCGGAACGTCTGGAAGATAGTCTCGAGACCGTTGCCCGCTACTTTTGTTTTTGCATCCTGCCAGTTGTTGTTAGTGCTGCTGAAGGCGATGCTTGTCTGTGTATTGTCCGGTTCGGGCACTATTGGTTCGTCCGGCTCGGATTGCGAGCAGGAGAATAGGGAAAGTCCCAACAGAGGAAATATTAGGATGCGATGTTTCTGCATGTCTTCTTGTTTTTTTTAAAGACGGGCGGGGGAGAAACCCCCGTCCGACATATAAATGTGTCCGAGGCGTGTGAAAACACACCTCAGACACAATGTTTTAGTCAAAATCCAAGGCGTGAGCCAAGGAGAAAGAATTAGTTTTTGACAACTTTGACAATCTTGTATGACTTTTTGGTTCCATTGTCGTATTCAACAGCGTAGTATGTTGTAGCCGGGTCGGTGGCAACACCTGTCCACTTGAGGGCATTTACTTTGAGAGTGTCGCCAGGACCTGCTGGAACAGAAGTTACAGTAGAGGCAACACCTGTTGTTTCTGTCACAACCATCTTCTTTTCAGCGTAGTCGGTAACAGTCCAAGTCTTGGCAGTAGCGTCGGGGGTTCCTTTCACGAGAGCGTTGGCAACACTTGCCTCGTTGATAGTCTGAGTGGCACCGTCTTCGAGAGTTACGGTGTACAATTTCTGAGGAGCGACGGTTTTTGCAGGGTCTTCGCCTGCAGCAGGAACATATACAGTTGCATAGATGTCGGTGCCGTTAACATATTCGTTGCCGTTGGTAGTAACCTTGTTGTCCTTGTAGCCGTATGTAGTGAAGCTGTTGTCAGAAACAGTAGTGATTGTTTCCTGGAGACCATTTGCCTCATCGTCAACAACAACAGCGTCGAAAGAAATGGCAGTCAAACCAGTGCTTGTGCCGCCGGTAGAACCGTTGGTGTCCTGAGAAATCTTGAAGATGTAAGTGTAGGCATAACCCGACTTCCATTCGGTGTATTGGGCAGGAACGGTTGCAGTGGCACCCTTCACGTTGATTGTCTCATTAGTACCATCGACAGAAGTGAGCTTGTAGTCGATGCGCAGAGTGATGGCGCTTGCCGCACCTTCCGACGGAAGCACGTTCTGATAGCCGGCACCGCAGTAAGAAGGATCCGCTGCATTCTGGCTGAGGTATGTTGAGCCTGCATTAATAGTGCCTTCTTTCTGGTTGTTGTAGTTGACAGCGCCGAATTTTTTAGAAGTCAATACGCCAACCTCACCTGGATCCGTTGATGCTTTGAAGCTTACGTGAGCCTTGTTGTAGTCTTTCTTATCAGCGTTGACAGTACCTGTTGTGGGGAAGAACACTGTCAATGTGCCGGAGTTGTTGAATTTTCCGATGAGTGTGCCTTCCGTGTTGTCGGCTGTGGTGCTTGTTGGGTCGGTATAGAACTTCACGTCGCTGATCACATAACCTGGGACAATCTCGAAGAGAGCCATGCGCACCTTGCTGGCAAGGTGACGGAAACTCATTGATACAGGAGTCTTGTCGTAGTTAGGCTCAGTAACAGTCTTCATGTCGGAAATGTAGCACTCGCTGAGAGTGTTTACGTTGCCCGTGAGAGTGTAGGCGGCAGATTTGAGATTGGCTTTGTCAACGGATGTCGGAGTGGCGTATTTTGACGTCGCATCTTTTTTACCCATTGAGAAAGCTATGAAGTCGTAGGATGCGCAAGAGTGGTCCCAATACTTGATGGTCTGCTGCGATGCTCCGCCCTGTGCGAGAGATGCGGCAGGTTCGGTGCCCTTTACTTTCATGTCTTGATTTACATATTCCCAACCAGCACGGTTTGACTCGGTAGAGAATGCTGAACCGTTTTTGAAGTTCACATTGTAGTGGTCGAAAGCGTATACTTCGTTGTTGGCTTCCTCTGTATTGTTACCTTTGAAACCGACAACTACAAAGTTGTTTTCGAGAAGGTCTGCGGCTGCGTTGCCCTTTGTTGTGGCGCGTGTGATTTTGCCTGTGTCGCCACCGAAGTTGATTGCGGAAGTGGCTCCATTTTGCTCATTTCCCTGAATTTCTCCCAAGAAATCGTCGCTTGAGCAGCTGGCGAGAGCCAATGCCGAAGCGGCTGCGATAAAAAACTTGTTCATAAATTAAAAAATTAAAATAGTTCGTATTGTTTATTATGTATAAAATTTTCTGTTGATTACATGTCGAATATCCATTCTTTCTCTTCGTAGTCCTCCACCACAGCATCGAAGCCGGAGCCTCCGGACCGGTTGGGGACAGGCACCTTGTCCATGTCGAGCTCCACCGTGATTACCCCTCCCCGGAACAGCCGTCGCGCCTGGTCGGTGACGTCAAACACGAACGTGGAGTCTTTGCCGTTGTAGAACTGCATTTTCACGTCAATATAGTGGCGGTTGTTAAGGTCGGCGTCCCTCACTTTCTGCAGCGATTCCAGATATGCTCGCGCGTCAAGCTTGCTCGGGTTTAGTTTCGGGATGCCGAAAGTAAGCACCTTTCCGCCTATCACGTCGACCTTGTCGCCGTTCTTGTCGGCAACGTCCTGCTTCATCCGCATGAAGAAGTTCACGGTGATGGCGTCAGCCCCCGTCACGCCTGTGTTGAGGTTTACGGAGCGAGCCATGCCGCTTAGATTGGCGTTTCCCTCTACGGCTGTCACCTTTCTGCCGTTGTGGTCGTTGTTGCGCAGAATCACTTGTACCAAATAGATGTAGGTCACTGGCTGCAGCTCCATCTCGAGCTGCCGTACCCAGCAGTTGCGGTTCTCGTCGAATGTGAATCCGTCCAGATTCTTGTTTATCTCAATTCCTCTATGGTATCCGGCAAACATCTCCTCCGGCTGATAGAAGGAGCGCGTGAACTGCGGCGAGTTGTAGAGCGCCGGGTATATTGTCTGTCCGGTGTAAGCTGTGACGTGGTCGTAGGTGGTGTTTTCGTCGATGCGCACACTCTGTACCCCGTCGGGAGTGTTGATGTTGTTCCAGGCAAGAATGTCCCAAAAACCGAAATCGTATTTGGCTTGTACGTGGTTGCCGACGATTGAGTGCCTGTAAGGGGCATTGTGGACACCGAACTGGACGTTGCCGGTGAAATAGCGGCGCACCTCGAAGGCGTCAGGCTCTGTGTAGCCGATAGTGCCAAACATTTCCTTGTCGGTGTTGTCCCATCCATAGATCCACTCCGCTTGCCAGTCGTATTCGGTGTCGTACTTGAAAATGTAGTTCCATATCACTTTCAAGTCGAGGTCGACGGTCGGTATCTCCATATCGATGTCGGCGCCGCCCTGGTGGAGATGGAGCTTAGGCTCGCGCACGCATCCCGTTGCGACAAGGCATAACAATGCAAAACACATAACGACAGCCTTGTTGCAGGCTTTGCGGCTTGCATCAAGGATGATTCGTGATATGAGTTTTGTTATATTGCGCATTGTTGCTATGTTTTGTCTAATAGTTGATTGTCGTTTCTCGGTTTCTGAAACTTACGCCTTTCTTGTTGTTGCGTCTGTAGAGCAGGTCGTAGCTGAGCGTTATCTCCACCCTGGTAGGACCAAGCCATGAGAAGCGGTGCTGCCTCTTTTGGAAATCCTTGGCATCGCCGTACCACTTGTAGTAATATTGCTCTTTGTCGGTGTCGGGGTCTACGGGGCATTTCCACTGATAGGGGTCGTAGTTGGTGCTGAGATATCCAGCCTGCAGTCCGAACTCCAGCCGCCAATGTCCGGAGCGACCTAACGGGACGACATAGCCTATACCCAAACCAGCGCCCCAGCCTTCGCCTTCCCATCCGCGTTTCTCATCGAAGCAGATGTTGTATAGGTACGCGTGCGCGTATAGACTGAGGTATAAACCTCTGAAAGCCGCGCCTTCTCCAGGTTTGCGTTTGCGGATGTCGCCGCTGCGCAGATAGTAGCGGGTGTGCAGCTGATAGTTCCTGACCTGAAAATATTTATGCTCATCATAGTGCTGCCACCACGGGCAGTCGAAACTTGCACCGTAGGTGAAATGACCATGAAGCGGATAATATTCCAACGCAACGTTTGGAATAGGGCAGAAGCGGTCGTAGCCCGGCATGTAGGCAAAGTCAAACAGCACGTTTGTCTTCACGCTCAGCACCTCGCGACGCGGCAAAGTCGAGGCGGGTGTTGTCGCTGGGATGATGTATGCCGGTGTGATGTCGGCATTTTGGATGCGCAGATGGCAGTCGGCGACAGTTGCCGGAATGGTTGCTGCTATAGGTCGTGGAGCCAGGTCGTTGCTGTCGATGTTGGCAAGCCTTTTGTCAACGACAATTATTCTCACTGCGCGCAGTTTCGGGAAATATTCTTTCAGCAGGTAGCGCCATAGCTTGCCGCCGTCGTGCTGCTTCATAGCCGCCTTAAGACGTTGGGTGTCGTCGGCGTAGAGAGTGATTAAGGAGTCGACATCATGGAATTTGGCGTCGTGTTTCAGCATCATCATGGTGTAGAGCAGGTCGTAGTCCTCAGCCACAACGTCGTATTGGATGTGGTCGGTGCCGATGCCGTAGCTTCGAAGCAGAGCGTCGACCGATGCGCGACGTTGGTTTGCCAGACGACGGTTGTTGTCGTATGGGCCTTCTGGAGAAGCGGCGGCACGTCCGAAAACAATACCCCTATCTCCCAGCCTTTGAAGCTCTGGGATAAGCACATCAGTAATCCATTTCCTATCTTGGTCGCTGATGTTGATTCTATTTACAACAAATTTTATTGGGCGCGAATTTTGGATAAAGATACTGTCGGCGGTTATTCCTTCAGCAGCCATATCCATTGCTAAACCAATAATTAGTGTAATTATCAGTCTGATATATCTCAATCTTTTTTACCTGTTCCTATGCCACAAACACTGATTGAAGTTGGAAAGTATGGTGTCGTGACAGACCTATATTAATTGTTAGTGTGCTGATTAAAATCTAACCTGCTTTTAATAGCGGATGCAAATTTACAAAGAATACAAATACGGGGGGGGGGAAATTTAAATATTTTTTTGTTGTTGATGCTGTTATTTTATGTTAACGAAGCTTTGGCTTGGAGATATTCGGCGAAGATGCGGGCTGCGCTCTCCACCTTGGCAGCGCAAGGACGCGACCTGTAGTATTCGGCTGTGCGAGGCGATGCCTCGTAGGTCGACACTGCTTTGTCGTGGCCTTTCAGTCCGAGAATTTCGGCGCAGATGAGCGAGCCGTTTTGCTCGCGCGATTTCTCAAGAAGCTGCTGCACGACCTTGTAGCAAGCCGATTTGCCTTCGCGGTCGGCACCGTCGGTCTGACCGCAGTCGAGTCCCGCAAGCGACACGATGCCCGACACGGCGCCGCACATCATGCGAAGCCTCCCAACGCCGCCGCCGAAACCTGCGGCAATGCGTTTTGCGAGGTCGTCGCTGAGTCCGTAGATGTCGGCGAAAGCCGCCACCACTGATTGGCAGCAGCCATAGCCTTGCATAAAATTGTCGACAGCGCGCTGCACGCGCTCTTCAAGTTCCGGTGATAAGGTCGTATAGTCCATAGTTATGAAAACAGTTCCATTTGCTCTGGAATGTTGGGGTTCGCGTGACTCTTTTCCGGTTCTTTATGATTCTCTATTTCGGGTTCTTCAGGCTCTTCGGCAACGATTGGAATTGCGTTTGTCGGCGGTGTGGGCATCAGCCAGTCGGAATATTCGGTTGTGTAGTCGATGGCAGATATTCCCGACAGCGGAGCCGCATGGTGTTGAGCCTTTTTCTTGGCTTTCTTTTCTGCCTTTTGGATTGAAATCTCGTTTTTTGCTGATTCCAGCTCGTCTTTCAGCGCCACAATCTGTTGGCGGAACTCCTGCTCCTTGTCGGCATAGTGCTTTTTGTTGCGTTCCAATTCCTTTTTCAACTGCTCGTAGACAGAAGAAATCTCGTCTTTCGTGCTGTTGAGGTCGTCGATTTGCAATTGTTTTTGCGACAGCTCATTGTTGAGTTTCTCCACGGTGTCTTCGAGCTTGGCGCGAGTGACTTCGATTTCAGCCATCTTTGCGGTGTCGCCGGTCTCGTTAAGTTTCTCGTGCAAGGCATAGAGCTCGTCGTTCTGGCTTTGGATTGTGGACCGCATGCTTGCCAACTCATTGTTGCGCACAGCAAGTTCGTTTTGGAGCTTTTCCAGTTCCTCGCTGCTTGCCGCTGGGGCATTTTTCAGCGCTAACTTTTCATCTTCGGCTTCGGCGAGTTTGCGTTTTGTCTCTTCCAGCTCTAAAGTGGCCTGCGAGAGAGCCGTAATGCGTGCCGTCAGCGCTTCTGCTTCGGTTTTGGCGTTGCTTTTTATGGTCTCGAGTTCGGCGTTTAGACGCTCGATTTCCGCCTCCTTCTCGTTTGTGTCGTCGGGTTGTGATGACAATTCGGCAATGCGCGCCTCCTTCTTCGCCACGTCTGCTTTGGCGGCAAGGATTTGAGCCGCCGAGTCGGTGGCCTTGCGTTCGGCGTCGGCTTTGATTTCGGCAATTTCGTTTTGCAGATTCTCGTTTGCCGCGCGCAAGTCATCGTTGTCCTGTCGCAATGCCTGCAGCGCCTCATCGTTGACAGCTGCCACTTTGATTTTGTTCATCAGACTTTTGCATTCCAGCTGATACTGCTCGCGTTCAGCCTCCGCTGAGGCAGCGCGGTTTTCCAATGTCGATATGCGGTCGTTGAGCGTGGTTTTCTGCCTGTCAAGGCTTAGAATGCGGTTTCGCAGCTCTTCGTTTTTCGTCTTGTATTCGTTCATCTGCTTTGAAGCCTCCGACGATTTGTTGGCAAGGTCCATACGGTCTTTTTGCCATTGCTGGCGAGCGGCTTCCTCGGCCTCCTGCTTGATTTGCTGCAGGAAGTCGGTGAGCGTTGATCCGATGAGGCTTCTAACGTAGTTGGCTTGCGCGTCTTTGTCGATGCATTCGCGCACGTATTCCGGCAATGACGTGTTGAGCACAGAGGTTACCTTGTCGACCACTTCATCGCTTATGGCGTCTTCAACATCCTTCTGTGAGATTTTAGCCACTTCCGGAACAGGCGGTGGCAATGGCTTTTCGTTTTCTTTTTTGAACGGGTTGATGTAAGACGGCGAGTTTGTCTGCGATGAGTTCTCGTTGCCCATATCTTCTTTGTCGGGAAAACCCAACATTGCTTTTAGGTTGTTTATGATTGACATATATTCAGTTATCTTCTGTTGTTGGTTTTACAATGATTCCTAATCCCGTCTTGCCGTTTATTCCGATTTGCAGCGGTCGGCTGAAACGCACGGAACGCAAATGGTCGGACTCGTAGACGGCAGGCATGCTGTCGAGATATTCAATGTCGCAGATGTCGCCGTTCTTGTCGTTTATGGTGAAATACCCGACGCCGAACGATGTGAGATTCTGAAAGAAATGCGTGCCCTGGCTTGGCTCTATGCGGTATCCCGGCAGTGCCGTTTCTGCAATCACGCGTGCGGCTGAGATGTGCGCCCATTTCACGGGGATGCCCAGTGCGGGGTCGCTTGAGCCCCATCGTCCGGGACCTATCAGAATATATCCCTTGTCGGCTTCTACGTATGACTTGTTGAGCTTCTCTATCTCGCGTGCCACCATAGGGTTGTTGAACGAGGAGAAGTCCTGCGTCTTGACATACACCACGTCGGTGACACCGTCCATCATGCCGTGTCCGAGAGCGCTGGATGTCTTCATGATCAGCTGGCTGTCGGATGTATGCATGATTTTCTCATCGAGCATTTCTTTGCGGTCGACAATTGGACGTATCTGCAACCAATATACGTTGCCTTTTGTCTCTCCGTGCTTGTCGATGCATCCGGCAAATTCGATTTCCACCGGACGACGCATCTCTTTTTCTCCTTCGGAAAGCATGAAGTCTACAATCTCAGCAAGCGGGAATACTTTGTGTTGCAGCACGTTGGCGAATGTAACCACGCGGCGTCCGTTGCCGTACTCGCTGTCGCGAATCACTTGGTCGTAGGGGTCGAAAGTCGACACCATATAGCGCAATGAGCCATTTTTTGCCGCGTCCTGCACACGTATTTTCTTTATGTTGAACCCGTCGTCGACCTTGAATCCGCCTTCAACGTCTTTAAGGTCAAGGGCGTAGAGTTGGGTCTGTGTGTCGCGCAGGGCAAGGTCGAGAGTGCTTGTTTGCAGCACTTTGTCGGGATGTCTTGGCGAAAAACGCAGTGCCAGACCTCCGTCAACGATGTATTTACCGAGTCCTACGGCAATTTCTGCCACTCCGTCCTCGGGCATCTCGTCGTTGATGGGGTAATAGTTGAGCGAGCGGCCCACTCCTGCAAACGATGGGTAGTAGTATCCGTCGTGCTCCGCGCCAGCCACCTCTTGTATGATTATAGCCATCTTTTCTTGGTCGATAAGATTGCTTGTGGCGGTCATGTATGCTTTGCTGTCGGCATAGAACACTGACGCATAGACGCTTTTTATGGCGTCGCCGAGCAGATGCAGCATCTCCTCCTTGTTGTCGAGACGCGGCACCATATATGTGGAGTATATGCCGGCAAACGGCTGGTAGTGAGAGTCTTCGAGAAGGCTTGAACTGCGTATCGCCAACGGCTTGTCGATAACCTCAAACAAGGCAAGAAAGTCGTCTTTAAGCTGCGACGGCAGTTTTGCGTTTATGAAACAGCGCAGAATCTCCTCGTCGGGGGCGTCAGACAGGGCGATGGGATATAGGTTGTTTTCTTCCATGAATTGGTCGAAAATGTCGGTGCAGAGCACCACCGTTCGCGGAATTGACACTGTGACGCCGTCAAAATTGTCGCATATCGGATATTTCTTTATGATAGAGTCGATGAAAGCCAGGCCGCGTCCCTTGCCGCCAAGTGAGCCTTGGCCGATGCGGGCGAAATTGGAGTAGTAGTCGAAGCGGTTTTTCTTGAAAATGGCAACGACTCCTTTGTTCTTCATCCTGCGGTATTTCACAATCAGGTTGAAGAAGAATTTCTTTACCTCTGCCGCCTCGCTGATTTCGCGGAAACGATGGGCTTGAATGATTTCGGCGATTGGAAACATCGCGCGCGAATACAGCCACCGCGAGATGTCGTTGCGTGAGGCGTGGTACAGTAGCGACTCGTCTGGTATTTTGAATAGGTTGTCCTGAAACTCTTTCAGGTCGGTTATGCGCATCACTTCCTCTCCGGTCTCGGGGTTGCGTATCACGAAATCACCGAAACCGAAATTGTCGGTGATGATGCGCCCAAGGTCGACAGGAAACTTCTTGGAATTTTTGTCGAGAAACGAGATGCCCATTTCTTTGGCGTAGACTGCATTCTCGGTTTCTGACGATTCCATAATGATGGGGACATAGGGGTCGATTCCCTTTATCTCTTTGGCAAGGCGGATGCCGGCGTGCTTGTCCTTCTCTCCATCTCTGCTGAACGACACGTCGGTGATTACGCCGAGAATCTCGTTCTTGTACTTGTTGTACAAAGTCATCGCCTCCTCGTATGTGCGTGCCAAAATGACTTTTGGGCGTCCGCGCATACGGAGCATCTGCTCGTGCTCATTGAGCGCTTCGGTTGAGAAAATTAGCGATTGCTTCAGCAGAAACTTGTACAGGTGGGGCAACACTGATGAGTAGAAGCGCACGGAGTCTTCCACAAGCAGTATGGTTTGGATGCCAACTTCAAGAATGTCGTTGTCGCTGTTCATCTTGTCTTCCATCAATTTGATGATAGCAAGAAGCAGGTCGACGTTGCCGAGCCAGCTGAACACATAGTCGACGCCGGAGAAGTCTTCGTTGGCAAGACGCCGCGACACTTCGCGTGAGAATGGAGTCAATACGATAAACGGAATGTCGGGATAGCTTGACTTGATGTTTTTGGCTTCGCGGAATGTGAGTCCTATGTCGTTGCCAGGCATCGCGATGATTAAATCGAACGACTTGCTTCTTAAAAGATCGTGGGCGTCCTCGTAGCTGCTTGCCTGTGCCACGCGAGGGGGAGAACTCAGATTGAGCGATGTGTACTCAAAATACAGCTGCTCTTCGATGCGTCCGTCTTCCTCCATCATGAAGGCGTCATAGGGCGAGGCGATGAGAAGCACGTTGTAGATGCGGCGCTGCATCAAATCTTGAAAAGCAGTGTCGCGCAAGTAGAGTTGACTAAGTTTAGCCTCGTTCATTCGTTCTCGTTTTTCTATTCTTGTACAAATTTACGGAAATCTGACGTATTATAAGAATATTTTGCCATGAATGTTTATAAAAATATGTCTGCTCTTAAATATATAATAATGTGTGTAAATAATTGGGGCTTGTTTCTGTCGCAAAAGAAGGAAAACGGGGTGAAAAAAGTTTCCGGAATAAGTGACGGAGAATCAATGTGTTGTGAAAAAAGTTGGAAGAAGGGGCAAAAAAAGATGCTGAAAAGTTTGGCGGGAAAGGGAAAAGGCAGTACCTTTGCAACCGCAAAAGCGAAACAGACCGGTGGTCGTGAAGCTTTGGCGTAATGCCGGAGGGCGTCGGACCGGCGCGGACGCGGGGTTCTGAAAAAGAAACTTGAAAAAAAGTTCGCGAAAAATTTGGCGGTTAAAAATAAAGGCAGTACCTTTGTAACCGCTTTCCGAAAAGGAAACGGCGCAGAGAACATTGAAATGATGCGATAAAGAGACAAGACGAAGGAAGAGGGCGGAAGC